>Ga0308167_1000103_pt1 | contig 206660 bp, 201 predicted proteins | sample PhyCR1_2_FD_202138 | JGI IMG/M metagenome (GOLD analysis project Ga0308167, IMG submission 202138) | Phyllosphere microbial communities from UC Gill Tract Community Farm, Albany, California, United States - DLSLRC.R1 | ecosystem: Host-associated > Plants > Phyllosphere > Unclassified | place...
CGAACCAGCACGTCGTCCCCCGGAGGAGACCATGACCAACCCGATCGCTGACCCCGGCCACGGACACTCGCCTGCCGCATGGACGGGCGTCATCATCATGCTCGCCGGCTTCACGATCGGCACGCTGGCGTTCTGCCTCGCCGAGTTCAGCCCCGTCTGGGTCGCCCTGATCTGGGTCGGCGCGGCCATCATCCCGATCGGCGCGCTCGTGGGCTGGCTGCTCGCGAGGGCCGGCTACGGCGTGAAGGGCCCCAAGTACTCGCCGAAGGCGCACTAATGGTGCTCGCCGACCTCACGGCCGGCGCAGTCGCAGACGCTGAGCGTCGCGCTCTCACCAGGCCACTGGCCGAGGTGGAACGCGATGCTCTCGCACGCCCCGCCGCCAAGGACGCCCTGGCGTTCCTCGCTCCCGCCGAGCGCGTGAAGATCATCGCCGAGGTGAAGCGCGCGAGCCCGTCGCGTGGCGCCCTGGCCGAGATCCCGGATCCCGCTTTCCAGGCGTCGCTGTACGAGACGGGCGGCGCGTCGGCGATCAGCGTCCTGACCGAGGAACGCCGGTTCGGCGGCAGCCTCGCCGATCTCGAAGCCGTCACCGCGCGCGTGTCCCTTCCCGTGCTGCGCAAGGACTTCATCGCGAATCGATATCAGGTCCTCGAAGCACGAGCCGCCGGTGCCGATCTCGTGCTGCTGATCGTCGCGGGGCTCGAGCCGCATGTGCTCCGTGAGCTCTTCGGCTTCATCACCGAGCTCGGCATGACGCCGCTCGTCGAGACGCACTCGGCCGACGAGCTCGAGGTCGCGATCGATCTCGGGGCATCGCTGATCGGCGTCAATGCGCGCGACCTGAAGACCCTCGAGCTCGACCGCGATCTCTTCGGCCGTCTCGTCGACCGGATCCCTGAGACCGCGGTCAAGATCGCGGAATCCGCGGTCCTCACACCTGAAGACGTCAGGCACTACCGCTCAGCGGGCGCTGACGTCGTCCTGATCGGGGAGGCGCTCGTCACGGGCGACCCGGTCGCCACACTCAAGAGCTTCCTGGAGGCGTGATGAGCCTGCGAGACCAGCACGGTCCACTGTTCGGCGACTACGGCGGACGCTACATGCCCGAGTCGCTGATCGCCGCGATCGACGAGCTCTCGGCGGCATACGCCGACGCGATCGTCGATCCGGTCTTCCGCGACGAGCTGGCGTCTCTGCTCAGCTCCTACGCCGGGCGCCCGTCGCCGCTCACCGAGGTCGCCCGGTTCGCCGAGCACGCCGGCGGAGCGCGAGTGTTCCTCAAGCGCGAGGACCTCAACCACACCGGCTCGCACAAGATCAACAACGTGCTGGGGCAGGCGCTGCTGACGAAGCGCCTCGGCAAGACCCGCGTGATCGCCGAGACGGGGGCAGGCCAGCACGGCGTCGCCACGGCTACCGCTGCCGCTCTCTTCGGCCTCGACTGCACCATCTACATGGGCGAGGTCGACACCGAGCGCCAGGCGCTCAACGTCGCGCGGATGCGACTGCTCGGCGCCGAGGTGATCGCGGTCACCTCCGGATCGCGCACGCTGAAGGACGCGATCAACGACGCGTACCGCGACTGGGTGGCGAGCGTCGAGACGACCAACTACATCTTCGGCACCGCGGCGGGGCCGCACCCGTTCCCCGCGATGGTTCGGGACTTCCAGAAGATCATCGGCGAAGAGGCTCGCCAGCAGCTGCTCGACGAGGTCGGCCGACTGCCTGACGCGGTCATCGCGTGCGTCGGAGGCGGCTCGAACGCGATCGGAATGTTCGATGCGTTCCTCGACGACGCCGGCGTGAAGCTCTACGGAGTCGAGGCGGCCGGCGACGGCGTCGACACACCTCGCCACGCGGCCTCCATCGAGCGTGGGCGTCCCGGCATCCTGCACGGCGCGAAGACCTACGTCCTCCAGGACGAAGACGGCCAGACGGTCGAGTCGCACTCGATCTCCGCAGGTCTCGACTACCCGGGCGTGGGCCCGGAGCACTCCTGGCTCGCCGACATCGGTCGCGCCGAGTACATCCCGGCGACCGACGACGAGGCCATGCAGGCGCTGCGCCTGCTGAGCCGCACCGAAGGCATCATCCCCGCCATCGAGTCCGCCCACGCCCTCGCGGGCGCCCTGCGCCTCGGACGTGAGATGGGTCCGGACGCCGTGCTCGCGATCTGCCTGTCGGGTCGCGGCGACAAGGACATGGACACCGCAGCCCGCTACTTCGACCTCTACGACGCCGAGGCGCTCGCGCACGATGTCGCCGACGAGAGCGACGCCGAAGCAGCCGCGTCGAAGGGGGAGCCGGAGCTGTGAGCCGCGTCGAACAGGCGATCGCCGCCGCCCATGACGCGGGCCGCAGCGCTTTCGTCGGATACCTCCCCGTCGGCTACCCCGACCTCGAGACGAGCATCCGCGCCGCCATCGCCCTCGCCGAGAACGGCGTCGACATCATCGAGCTCGGACCGCCCTACAGCGACCCGGTGATGGACGGCGCCGTGATCCAGGAGGCGACCACCGCGGCTCTCGCGAACGGCTTCAAGATGAAGGACCTCTTCACGGCCGTGCGCGCGATCACCGACGCCACCGATGTGCCCGTCCTGGTCATGACGTACTGGAATCCGGTGTTCCAGTACGGCGTCGATCGCTATGCGGACGACCTGCTGGCCGCGGGGGGAGCGGGCCTGATCACGCCCGACATCACCCCTGACGTGGCAGGGGAGTGGATCGCAGCGAGCGAGCGCACGGGCCTCGACCGCGTCTTCCTCGCCGCGCCCACCTCGACCGACGAGCGCCTCGACCTCGTCGTGAAGTCGTCCACCGGCTTCGTCTACACCGTCTCGACCATGGGCATCACCGGTGAGCGCACCGAGCTCGACCGCGCTGCGCGCACCCTGGTCGGACGCCTTCGCGAGCACGGCGACATCCGCGCCTGCGTCGGGATCGGCATCTCGACCGCCGAGCAGATCGCCGGAGTCTCCGAATACGCGGACGGCGCCATCGTCGGCACCGCACTCGTCCGCGCCCTCCGCGACGGCGGCATCCCCGCCCTCGCAGAGGTCACCCGAAACCTGGCGGTCGGCACGTCGTCGGCACGCCCCGTACACGAGAACTAGAATCGCACTCATGTCCCTCGCGCTCCACAGCACCTTCAGCGGCGTGCTCGCCAGCATCCCGAGCCCCACGGTCTCCTACATCGACCTCGGCCCGCTCCGGATCCACTTCTACGCGCTCTGCATCATCGCCGGCATCATCGCGGCGGTACTGCTCACCAACCACCGCCTCACCAAGCGCGGTGCAGAGCCGTGGGTCGTGATCGACATCTCGATCCTCGCCGTTCCGCTCGCCATCATCGGCGCGCGCATCTTCCACGTCCTGACCCACCCGAACTTCTACTTCGGCGAGGGCAGGAACACCTGGAACCCCTTCGAACCCGGATCCGTCTGGGCCATCTGGGAGGGCGGTATCGCCATCTTCGGCGCCCTCATCGGCGGCGCGGTGGGCGCGTACCTCGGATGCCGCTGGACCGGCATCCGCTTCTGGACCTTCGCCGACGCACTGGCACCCGGGCTCCTGCTCGCACAGGCCATGGGCCGTTTCGGCAACTGGTTCAACAACGAGCTCTACGGTCTGCCCACCGACCTGCCGTGGGGCCTCGAGATCCCCTCCGACAACTCCGCGTTCCCTCCCGGCCTTCCCGAGGGCACGCTCTTCCACCCCACGTTCCTGTACGAGGTGATCTGGAACGGTCTCGGCGTGATCGTGCTGCTCTGGCTGAGCCGCAAGGCGACCGCGTTCCAGTGGGGAAAGCTCTTCGCCATCTACCTCATCTGGTACAGCGCCGGACGTGTGGTCTGGGAGTCGATCCGCATCGATCCGAGCGAGATCATCCTGGGTCTCCGCAGCAACGTGTGGGCCGCCATCATCGGCATCATCGTGGGCATCGCGATCCTCATCGTCCAGTCTCGCCGTCACCCCGGTCTCGAGCCGTCGCCCTACCAGCCCGGCCGCGGCCGGAAGGACCTCGACGCTGATGTAGAATCGCAGAACAATCCCTCCGATTTCGTGGACGTGAGTGAGCCTCCGTCCGAAGAAGTCGCCGCAGGAGCCAGCGCCACAAGCACCGCTCCCACGGACTCGGAAGGCGCTCGATAGCCCACCGGTCCGTGCGGACCCCATCGCATCCACCCGGCCAATGACGCCCCCGGGTCATCCGAAGATCTGAGGACGGTACTGGTGTATTTTCAGCCTCCCTACGGCGCTTCCGGCGCTTACCCCCCGAAGCAGGGCATGTACAACCCGGCGTTCGAGAAGGACGCCTGCGGCCTCGCCATGGTCGCGACCCTCCGCGGCGAGGCGGGCCACGACATCATCGCGCTCGCGCTCGAAGCGCTGCGCAACCTGGAGCACCGCGGGGCGATCGGCTCGGATGCCGGCACCGGAGACGGCGCGGGCATCCTGACGCAGATGCCGGACGCGTTCCTGCGCGCCGTCACCGACTTCGAACTGCCCCCGGTCGGCGAGTACGCCGCGGGCCTGGCATTCCTGCCGCGCGATTCCAGCGAGCGCCGCCAGCAGAAGGCCGGCATCGAGAAGATCGCCCGCTCGGAGGGACTCCGCGTCCTCGGCTGGCGCGAGGTTCCGACGGTCAACGACAACCTCGGAAAGCTCGCCGACGAGGCGCGTCCCGCCTTCGAGCAGCTCTTCGTGAGCGCCGGGGGAGCGACGCACTCGGACGCCCCGCTCACCGGCATCGCCCTCGACCGCGTCGCATACCGACTGCGCAAGCGCGCCGGTCACGAGCTCGGCGCCTACTTCGTGACGCTGTCCGCCCGCACTCTCGGCTACAAGGGCATGGTCACGACGCTGCAGCTCGAGCCGTTCTACCCCGACCTGCAGGACGAGCGCTTCATGTCCGAGCTCGCGGTCGTGCACTCCCGCTACTCCACGAACACGTTCCCCTCCTGGCCGCTCGCTCAACCGCTGCGCATGCTCGCGCACAACGGCGAGATCAACACGGTCGGCGGCAACCGCAACTGGATGCGGGCTCGCCAGTCGCAGCTCGAATCCGAGCTGCTGGGCGATGTCGCGCCGCTGCTGCCGATCTGCACCGACGGTGCCAGCGACTCCGCGTCGTTCGACGAGGTGCTCGAGCTGCTCACCCTCACCGGTCGCAGCCTGCCGCACGCCATCATGATGATGGTCCCCGAGGCGTACGAGAAGCAGTCCGACATCTCTCCGGAGCTTCGTTCGTTCTACGAGTACCACTCGAACCAGATGGAGCCCTGGGATGGCCCCGCGGCGCTCATCTTCACCGACGGCACCGTCGTCGGCGCGACCCTCGACCGCAACGGGCTCCGCCCCGGGCGCTGGACCGAGACGACCGACGGCCTCATCGTCATCGGCTCGGAGACCGGTGTGCTCACCTTCGAACCCGAGCGGATCAAGCGTCGCGGACGCCTGCAGCCCGGCAAGATGTTCCTCGTCGACACGTCGCAGCGACGCATCATCGAAGACGAGGAGATCAAGCACGATCTCGCGACCATGCACCCGTGGCAGGAATGGCTGGATGCCGGTTCCGTGCGGCTCGCGGACCTCCCCGAGCGGGAGCACATCGTGCACCCGCCCGCATCGATCACCCGCCGTCAGCGCACCTTCGGCTACACGGAGGAGGAGGTGCGCATCCTGCTGACCCCGATGGGCCAGAACGGTGTCGAGCCTCTCGGCGCGATGGGATCCGACACTCCGATCGCGGTGCTCAGCAAGCGTCCCCGCCTGCTCTTCGACTACTTCACTCAGCAGTTCGCGCAGGTGACCAACCCGCCGCTCGACTCGATCCGCGAAGAGGTCGTCACGAGTCTGAAGCTCGGTCTCGGCCCCGAGAGCAATCTGCTCACCTGGGGTCCCGACCACACCCGCACGGTGTCGCTCGACTTCCCGGTCATCGACAACGACGAGCTCGCGAAGATCCGTCACATCGACAAGGCTCTTCCCGATCGCTCCAGCGTGACGATCAGGGGCCTGTACCACTTCGACGCCGGCTCGAACACGCTCGAGAAGCGTCTGACCGAGATGTGCGACGAGGTCGATGAGGCCATCGAGAGCGGTGCCGAGTTCATCATCCTGTCGGATCGCGACTCGAACAAGGATCTGACCCCGATCCCTTCGCTCCTCATGGTCTCGGCCATCCATCACCACCTGATCCGTCGTGAGAACCGCATGAAGGTCGGTCTGATCGTGGAGGCGGGTGACGTCCGCGAGGTGCATCACGTCGCGACGCTGATCGGATACGGCGCGTCGGCGGTGAACCCGTACCTCGCGATGGAGACCGTGGAGCACCTGGTGCGCACCGGCTACATCACCGGCATCAGCCCCGAGAAGGCCGTCCGCAACCTGATCTACGCGCTCGGCAAGGGCGTTCTGAAGATCATGTCGAAGATGGGCATCTCGACCGTCTCGTCGTACGCCGGCGCACAGGTCTTCGAGGCCGTCGGTCTGAGCGAGGAGTTCATCGACAAGTACTTCACCCGCACCGAGTCGAAGCTCGGCGGCATCGGCATCCAAGAGATCTTCATCGAGAATCAGGCTCGTCACGATTACGCCTACCCGGAGGATGAGGCTGCTCGCGCTCACGAGCGCCTCTGGACCGGTGGCGAGTACCAGTGGCGTCGCGACGGTTCCCCGCACCTCTTCAACCCGGAGACGGTGTTCAAGCTGCAGCACGCCACACGCGAGCGCCGCTACGACATCTTCCGCGAGTACACCAGGATGGTCGACGATCAGGCGGCGGAGCTCAAGACTCTGCGCGGTCTGTTCTCGCTGCGGACCGGTACGCGCAAGCCGGTGCCGCTCGACGAGGTCGAGCCGGTCTCGGCGATCGTCAAGCGGTTCTCGACCGGCGCGATGAGCTACGGATCGATCTCGAAAGAGGCCCACGAGACTCTCGCGATCGCCATGAACAGGCTCGGCGGCAAGTCCAACACGGGTGAGGGCGGGGAGGATGCCGACCGTCTGCTCGATCCCGAGCGCCGCAGCGCGATCAAGCAGGTCGCCTCGGGACGCTTCGGTGTCACCAGCCTGTACCTCACCGAGGCCGACGACATCCAGATCAAGCTCGCCCAGGGTGCGAAGCCCGGCGAGGGCGGTCAGCTGCCTCCGCAGAAGGTGTATCCGTGGGTCGCGCGCACGCGCGGCGGAACACCCGGTGTGGGACTCATCTCGCCCCCGCCGCACCACGACATCTATTCGATCGAAGACCTGAAGCAGCTCATCTTCGACCTGAAGCGGGCCAACCCCGAGGCGCGGATCCACACGAAGCTCGTCAGCCAGTCGGGCATCGGCGCGGTCTCGGCGGGTGTCGCGAAGGCTCTGAGCGACGTCATCCTGGTCTCAGGTCACGACGGCGGCACGGGTGCGAGCCCGATGAACTCGCTCAAGCACGCGGGAACGCCGTGGGAGCTCGGCCTCGCCGAGACCCAGCAGACGCTGATGCTCAACGGCATGCGCGACCGCGTGGTCGTGCAGGTCGACGGCCAGCTCAAGACGGGACGCGATGTCATCATCGGCGCTCTGCTGGGCGCGGAGGAGTTCGGATTCGCGACGGCTCCGCTCGTCGTCAGCGGCTGCATCATGATGCGCGTCTGCCACCTCGACACCTGCCCGGTGGGCGTCGCGACGCAGAACCCCGTGCTGCGCGAGCGCTTCACCGGCAAGCCGGAGTTCGTCGTGAACTTCATGGAGTTCATCGCCGAAGAGGTGCGCGAGATCCTGGCCGAGCTCGGCTACCGCTCGATCGATGAGATCGTCGGCCGCACCGAGCTGATCGAGGCGAACGCCGCACTCCAGCACTGGAAGGCGGAGGGCCTCGACCTGAGCCCCGTGCTCGAGGGACCGGCATTCCCGGCGAGCGAGCCGCGTCGCAGCCGCCGCACGCAGGATCACGAGCTCGAGAAGCACTTCGACGTGCAGCTCATCGACATCGCCAAGCCGGCGCTCCTCAACGGTGAACCGGTGGTGGTCGAGCTGCCGATCGCGAACACCGAACGCGCCGTCGGGACGATGCTGGGTCACCAGGTCACCTCCCGACACGGCGCCGCGGGGCTTCCCAGCGGCACCATCGACGTCACGCTGCACGGCACCGCCGGTCAATCGCTCGGCGCTTTCCTGCCTTCTGGGATCGTGCTTCGACTCGAGGGCGACGCGAACGACTACGTCGGCAAGGGGCTCTCGGGCGGCGACATCTCGATCCGTCCCGCTCGCGGGGCTGCCATCGCTCCGCACGAGAACGTGATCGCCGGCAACGTGATCGGCTACGGCGCGACGTCCGGGACCATGTATCTCTCCGGGGTGGTCGGCGAGCGATTCCTCGTGCGCAACTCCGGCGCGACAGCCGTCGTCGAGGGAGTGGGCGACCACGCGCTCGAGTACATGACGGGCGGCGTCGCGGTGATCCTCGGCTCGACGGGTCGCAACCTCGGCGCCGGCATGTCCGGGGGAGTGGCCTACATCCACTCGCTCGACAGCGGCAAGATCAACGCCCAGTCGCTCGGCAGCGGCGAGCTCCGGCTCGAACCGCTCGACCGAGCCGACCTCGAAGTGCTGCGGAGCCTGATCGTGGCACACGTGGAGCGCACGGCCTCGCCGCTCGGCTCCGACATCCTGGCACGGTTCGATGAGACCGCAGGCCAGTTCACGAAGGTGCTTCCTCGCGACTACGCGGCAGTCCGCAGCATGCGCGAAGAAGCAGTCGCCGAGGGCATCGACCCCGACGGCGACATCGTCTGGAACCGCATCCTGGAGGTGACCGGTGGCTGATCCCAAAGGTTTTCTGAAGGTCACAGAACGTGAGCTTCCCCCGCGTCGCCCTGTGCCGGTGCGCATCATGGACTGGAAAGAGGTCTACGAGCCCGGCGACCAGGCCGTCCTGAAGCGGCAGGCAGGTCGCTGCATGGACTGCGGCGTGCCGTTCTGTCATCAGGGCTGCCCGCTGGGCAACCTGATCCCCGAGTGGAACGACCTGACCTGGCGCGGCGAGGGCCGTGCGGCGATCGATCGCCTGCACGCGACCAACAACTTCCCGGAGTTCACCGGTCGCCTGTGCCCGGCACCGTGCGAGAGCTCCTGCGTGCTCGGCATCAACCAGCCTCCTGTCACGATCAAGCAGATCGAGGTCTCGATCATCGACGAGGCGTTCGCCAAGGGCTGGGTCGAACCGCAGCCACCGGCCCGCCTGACGGGCAAGACCGTCGCGGTCGTCGGGTCCGGCCCTGCCGGTCTCGCCGCTGCTCAGCAGCTCACGCGCGCCGGTCACACGGTCGCGGTGTTCGAGCGCGACGACCGCATCGGCGGCCTGCTGCGTTACGGGATCCCCGACTTCAAGATGGAGAAGGGGCAGCTCGAGTCGCGCCTTCGCCAGATGCAGGAAGAGGGAACACGCTTCCGCGCCGGAGTAGAGATCGGCAAGGACATCTCGTGGGCCGACCTGCGCGCCCGCTACGACGCCATCGTGATCGCCACCGGATCCACGGTTCCGCGCGACCTGTCTATCCCTGGTCGCGACCTCGACGGAGTGCACTTCGCGATGGAGTACCTGGTCGAGTCGAACCACGCGGTCGCCGGTGACAAGGTGCCGGAGCAGATCACCGCCGAGGGCAAGCACGTCATCGTGATCGGCGGCGGTGACACCGGTGCGGACTGCATCGGCACCGCACACCGTCAGGGCGCGATCAGCGTCACGAACCTCGCGATCGGCAAGCAGCCAGGCACCGAACGGCCGGGCCACCAGCCCTGGCCGATGATGCCGACGCTGCTCGAGATCTCCTCGGCACATGAAGAGGGCGGCGAGCGGGTCTTCCTCGCCTCGACCGTCGAATTCCTCTCGAACGATGTCGGCGAGGTGCGCGCGCTCCGCGTCGCCGAGACCGAGTTCATCGACGGCCGCCGGGTTCCCAAGAGCGGGACGGAGCGCGAGATCCCCGCAGATCTCGTACTGATCGCGATGGGCTTCACCGGTCCGGAGCAGGACGGCTACTCCGAGGACACCCTCCCGCAGGTGACCGACCGCGGTGCCTTCCGACGTGATGACAGCTACGAGTCCACGGTTCCCGGCGTCTTCGTCGCCGGTGATGCCGGTCGCGGACAGTCGCTGATCGTCTGGGCGATCGCCGAGGGCCGCGCGGCTGCGGCGAACGTCGACCGATTCCTCATGGGGACCACCGTGCTGCCCGAGCCGGTGCGACCACATGAAGTCGCTATCGGTCTCCAGCCCGCGTAGGCTGAGCGGCGGCACCGTCGCCTGATTTCCATCCCCCACTACCCTGGAGCAATCTTTGAGACGCGCGAAAATCGTCGCCACCCTGGGCCCCGCCACCTCCACGTACGAGACCGTGCGTGCACTCATCGACGCCGGAGTGGACGTCGCCCGTCTGAACCTCAGCCACGGTGACTACTCCGTGCACGAGAACAACTACGCCAACGTCCGTCGCGCTGCCGACGATGCGGGCCGCGCCGTCGCCATCCTCGTCGACCTTCAGGGGCCGAAGATCCGTCTCGGCAAGTTCGAGAACGGTCCCTACGAGCTCGCCGAAGGCGACATCTTCAAGATCACGACCGAAGACATCATCGGCAACAAGGAGATCTCGGGCACGACGTTCAAGGGCCTGCCCAACGACGTCAAGCCGGGCGACTTCCTGCTTATCGACGACGGCAAGGTCCGCGTCGAGGTCGTCGAGACCGACGGAGTCACCGTCACGACGCGCGTGATCGTCGCGGGCGCCGTCTCGAACAACAAGGGCATCAACCTGCCCGGCGTCGCCGTCAACGTCCCCGCGCTCAGCGAGAAGGACGAGGACGACCTCCGTTGGGGCCTGCGCATCGGCGCCGACCTCATCGCCCTGTCGTTCGTCCGCAACGCCGAAGACGTCAGCCGCGTGCACGAGATCATGGCAGAGGAGGGCGTCAAGGTCCCCGTCATCGCCAAGGTCGAGAAGCCGCAGGCCGTCGACGCTCTCGAGGAGATCGTCGACGCGTTCGACGCGATCATGGTCGCCCGTGGCGACCTCGGGGTCGAGCTGCCTCTGGAGGCCGTGCCGATCGTCCAGAAGCGCGCTGTCGAACTGGCACGCCGCAACGCGAAGCCCGTCATCGTCGCCACTCAGATGCTCGAGTCGATGATCAACAGCCCGGTGCCGACGCGCGCCGAGACCTCCGACGTCGCCAACGCCGTGCTCGACGGCGCGGATGCCGTGATGCTCTCGGGCGAGACCAGCGTGGGTGACTACCCGGTCGTCGTCGTCGAGACGATGGCTCGCATCATCGAGTCCACCGAAGAGCACGGACTCGAGCGCATCGCCCCGCTGACGAACAAGCCGCGCACGCAGGGTGGTGCGATCACTCTCGCCGCTCTCGAAGTGGCCGAGTTCGTCGACGCGAAGTTCCTCTGCGTGTTCACCCAGTCCGGTGACTCGGCGCGTCGTCTCTCGCGTCTGCGCTCGCGTATCCCGATGATCGCGTTCACACCCGAGCCGAGCATCCGCCGTCGCATGGCGCTCACCTGGGGCATCCGCTCGAAGCTCGTCGACATGGTCCAGCACACGGACCTGATGTATCTGCAGGTCGACGACTATCTGCTCAGCAGCGGACTCGCCGTCGAGGGTGACAAGGTCGTCGTGATCTCTGGTTCCCCTCCCGGAATCGTCGGCTCGACCAACGACATCCGCGTGCACAAGGTCGGAGACGCCGTGAACGGCGCGGCTCCGATCTACAAGGAAGCCACGGTCTGATCCAGGCAAGAGGCGAAGGGGCGGAGCCACGGTTCCGCCCCTTCGTCGTATCCGTCGCCGGGGAGTCCTGGCGGTTGGTATCGTCTGGCGTGACGGATGCGGCGCGGCCACCAGGGGAGGGGACATCATCGATCTCGTGAGACGGGCCCGCTGGTGGATCGCGGACTACGCCTATGCCGCCTACTGGCAGGTGCGCTCGGCCTTCGACCGCCGCGATCCGTCTTCGTTCGCCGGGGGCCATGCTGCTCCGATCGTCATCCTTCCCGGGGTCTACGAGACATGGCGCTTCATGCAACCGCTGATCACGGCCCTGCATGATCGCGGCCATCCGATCTACGTGGTCGATGCCCTGAGACGCAATCAGCGTCCCGTGCGGGATGCAGCGCGGGTCGTGACGGCCTTCCTCGAGCGCGCGGACCTGTCCGACGTGCTGCTCGTCGCGCACAGCAAGGGCGGACTCGCGGGGAAGCTCGCGATGGCCGGCCCGGCGGGGACTCGAGTGCGCGCCATGTTGGCGGTCGCGACTCCCTTCGGCGGTTCCCGGTACGCACGGATACTCCCTGTCCCGTCCCTGTGGGCCTTCGCCCCCTCGCATCCCTCGATCGTGGAGCTCGCTCGGCATCAGGACGTGAACGAACGGATCGTATCGGTGTACGCCACCTTCGATCCGCATATCCCCGAGGGCAGCGAACTGCCGGGTGCGCGCCGGAACGTCCGGCTCGACACAGGCGGGCACTTCCGGATCCTCGCGGATCCCCGCGTCCTCGGCGAGGTCGCGTCTCTCTCCGAACCGTGAGCCGGTCGGCCTCGGCGCCCGCGAGCGACGTCTCGTGACCGGTCGGCGCCGCCTCGACATGACGGATTCTCAGCGCATGACGGATACTCTGGTGCTGGCGCACGCCGTGACAGACCACGCGGGCGCCGTGCCCATGGATGAAGCGACCATCGAACCCGCCACGGACGCGCGCCTCGACAGCGCCCGGCCGCCGTGCGGCGTGCCCGGTGCGGGTCGTTCGGTGGCCCCGGTCGACCCTGCTGCGGTGATGGCTGATCCGATGACGTCGGCGAAGCCCGGCAGCATCGGAGTCCGCTACCGCCTCAAGCGTCGATTCCGAACGTGCGACGCGATCGCGTGCGTGCCGGTGCCGCTCGCGCAGACGCGCATCGCCGAGACGATCGCGGCGGACGACGGAGCCCGCATCTACGGTGGCGGCACCTACATGCCCGTGCTGCGTGACGGAGCCCCGGTTGACGCCTCCGACGAGAACCTCGACGCGATCATCCGTGCGGCGGTGCCGACACGGGTCGTGCTCGCAGAGCATCCTGCCGTCGCGGAGCGCGAACTGCACGCGGCCATGCGGCCCGTACTGGATCGCTACCTGCTCATCGACGATGAGATCTGGTCACTCGTCTGAGGGCCGTTCTCTGATGTGCCGGCGGTGGGACTCGAACCCACACGCCCTTTCGGACAAAGCATTTTGAGTGCTCCGCGTCTGCCATTCCGCCACGCCGGCTCGTGTGTCGCGTCTTCGACTTTAGCGCAGCGGATCAGTGTCGATCCTCACGCGCCGCGGCATCGGGGGACCTCAGAGGCGCTCTCCACTAGGATGGATCTGTGACCGAGCAAGAACAGGCAGCCGAGCAGCCCACGTCATCCGCACCCCGACGCGTCGTCGTCGCCGAGGACGAGTCGCTGATCCGTCTCGACATCGTCGAGATCCTCCGCGACAACGGCTTCGATGTCGTCGGCGAGGCCGGCGACGGAGAGACCGCCGTGGCGCTGGCGACCGAGCTGCGCCCCGATCTCGTCATCATGGACGTCAAGATGCCGCAGCTCGATGGCATCAGCGCCGCCGAGAAGCTGCACAAGGGCAACATCGCACCCGTCGTCCTCCTCACGGCATTCAGCCAGAAGGAACTCGTCGAACGGGCCAGCGAGGCCGGCGCCCTGGCCTATGTGGTCAAGCCGTTCACGCCGAACGACCTGCTGCCCGCCATCGAGATCGCTCTCGCTCGCCACGAGCAGATCATCACGCTCGAGGCCGAGGTCGCCGACATGGTCGAGCGCTTCGAGACCCGCAAGCTCGTCGACCGCGCCAAGGGACTGCTCAACGAGAAGATGGGCCTTTCCGAGCCCGAGGCGTTCCGCTGGATCCAGAAGGCATCGATGGACCGCCGCCTGACGATGCAGGACGTGGCGAAGGCGATCATCGAGCAGCTCGCTCCGAAGAAGTAGCCTTTGCTTCCACTCGACGCAGAGCATGTTCTGCGTCCGGTCCGGACCGGCGACGGCGCGGCCCTCGCGAGAGCGTACTCCGCGAATCGCGACCATCTCGCGCCGTGGGAACCGCTCAGGGCTCCGGAGTTCTTCACTCCGGAGTGGCAGGAGTTCCATGCGGAGCAGTGCGTCATCGAAGCCTCGGCCGGTCGCAACATCCGGTTCGTGATCGAGTCGTCCGATGGTGAGATCCGCGGAAGGATCAACCTCAACAACATCGTCCGCGGGGCTTTCTGGAATGCGGACCTGGGCTACTGGGTCGACAGGATGCGTCTGCGGCGGGGACTCGCTTCCCGCGGCGTGCACCGGGTCGCCGAGTACGCCCGCGACGAGGTGCAGCTGCACAGGCTGCAGGCAGCGACCCTCCTGCACAACTCTGGTTCACAGCGTGTGCTCGCCGACAACGGCTTCGAGCGCATCGGCATCGCGTCGCAGTACCTGCGCATCGCGGGGGAGTGGCAGGATCACCTGCTGTTCCAGTTGCTGCTGGTCGAGCCGCTCAGCCTGCCGCGGGAGCGTCCTTGATCATGTTGGTGATCCGGATGGTCGAGCAACGACGCCCCTGATCGTCGGTCACGACGATCTCGTGCACGGTGATGCTGCGGCCGAGATGGACGGGTGTGCAGACGCCCGTCACGACACCCGACGTGGCGGAGCGCGTGTGGGTGGCGTTGATGTCCACTCCGACCGCGAGTCGGCCCGGGCCCGCGTGCAGGTTCGCCGCCATCGAGCCGAGCGACTCGCCGAGAACCACGTAGGCACCGCCGTGCATGAGGCCGACGGGCTGTGTGTTCCCCTCGACCGGGAGCGTCGCGACGCATCGCTCGGTGGTGAATTCGAGGAACTCCATGCCCATCTTCTGAGCGAGAGCACCCATTCCACGGGCTGTCGCCCAGTCGAGTCCTGCACTGGTGGCAGTGTCGCTCATGGTTCCTCCTCAGCGGGTGTCTGTCGTCCTCGTTAGGCTGACAGGGTGACGGACTCCGCAAAGCCTACCCTCATGGTCGTCGACGGCCATTCGCTCGCCTATCGTGCCTTCTTCGCCCTCCCGGTCGAGAACTTCACGACGAAGGACAATCAGCACACGAACGCCATCTACGGCTTCCTTTCGATGCTGGTGAACCTCATCAAGGCCGAGCAGCCGACGCACATGGCGATCGCGTTCGACACCTCCCGTCATTCGTTCCGCACCGATCAGTACCCCGAATACAAGGCGACGCGGTCGGAGTCCCCGCAGGAGTTCCGGGGTCAGATCCCGCTGCTGCAGGACTGCCTCGCGGCGATGTCGATCCCCGTGCTCACCAAAGAGGGCTTCGAGGCCGACGACATCCTCGCGACGCTCTCGACGCAGGGCGCGGAGCAGGGATACGACGTCCTGGTGGTCTCCGGAGACCGCGACACGATCCAGCTGGTCACCGACGACGTCACGCTGCTGTACCCGTCCGTGCAGGGCGTCTCGCAGCTCAAGCGCTACGACCCGGTGACCGTGCAGGAACGCTACGGAGTGCGGCCCGAGCAGTATCCCGACATCGCGGCTCTCGTGGGCGAGACGAGCGACAATCTCCCCGGCGTGCCCAAGGTGGGGGAGAAGACCGCCGTCAAGTGGCTGACGCAGTTCGGTTCGCTCGACGACCTGCTCGAGCGAGCCGATGAGATCAAGGGGGTCGTGGGCGGCAACCTGCGCGATCACATCGAGGACGTGCGCCGTAACCGTCGGCTCAACCGACTGCTGCGCGACGTCGAGCTTCCCGTCGCTCCCGACGACCTCGCGGTCGCCCCGATCGACGCTCAGGCCGTGCGCGACATCTTCGCCCGCCTCGAGTTCCGCACCCTGCTGCCCCGTGTCTTCGAAGCAGTCGGCGCCGGCGAGGTCGCCGACGATCCGGCCGCGACGGTTGTGCTGCCCGAACCGACGCAGGTCACCGCAGCCGAGTTCGTCAGCTGGGCCGACGCGCAGACGGACGACGTCGCACTGCGTATCGTCGTGCAGGGCGGGGCACCGACGCGTCTCGGCGCCGCGACCGCGAGCGAGCTCCGTGAACTCGACTGGAACGATGACGACATCGAGGTGCTGAGACCGTGGCTCGAGTCGACGCGCCCCAAGGTGCTGCATGATGCGAAGCCCCAGGTGAAGGCGCTGCTGCGCATCGGCATCCGACTCCAGGGACTCGCTTACGACACCAGTCTTGCCGGCTGGCTGCTGCGACCGAGCTTCCCCGACAAGACCCTGTCCGACCTCGTCGAACGGTATCTCGGAGAGAAGCTGCCCGAGGCGGATCCCTCGCAGCTCGTGCCGGAGACGGAGGGCGCCACCCCATCGCAGGAGGCCTGGTTCGCGCTCCGCGTCGCCACGGCTCTGCGTGACGACATCCCCGAGTCGGTCGCCGCTGTGCTCACCGACATCGAGCTTCCGACCCTGCTCACCCTGGCCGACATGGAGGTCGCGGGAGTCGCGGTGTCGCACGACGTCCTCTCGACGTTCTCGGGCGAGCTGGCGACGCGCGCCGACCGCCTCGCACAGGAGGCGTTCGGGATCGTCGGTCGCGAGTTCAATCTCGGATCTCCGAAGCAGCTCCAGGAGGTGCTGTTCGACGACCTGCAGCTGCCCAAGACCCGCAAGACGAAGACCGGATACTCCACGGATGCTGCGGTGCTCGCCGATCTCCAGGAGTCGCATCCGCATCCTTTCCTCGGTCTGCTGCTGCAGCACCGTGAGGCCACGAAGCTCCGTCAGATCATCGAGTCGCTCGACACCGCGATCGGAACCGATCACCGTGTGCACACGACGTATGTGCAGACCGGAAGCCAGACCGGGCGCCTGTCGAGCACAGACCCGAACCTGCAGAACATCCCGGTGCGCACCGAGGAGTCGCGTCGCATCCGCAGCGCGTTCCAGGTGGGAGAGGGGTACGAGTCGCTGCTCACCGCGGACTACTCGCAGATCGAGATGCGCATCATGGCCCATCTGTCCGGCGACGAAGGCCTCATCGAGGCGTTCAACAGCGGTGAGGACCTCCACCGCTTCGTCGGCGCGCGAGTGTTCGGGGTCAAACCGAGCGAGGTGACGTCCGCGATGCGCACGAAGGTGAAGGCGATGTCCTACGGCCTCGTCTACGGTCTCTCCGCGTTCGGCCTGTCGAAGCAGCTCCGCATCGAGCAGTCCGAGGCGAAGCAGCTGATGGTCGAGTACTTCGCCCGCTTCGGAGCGGTACGCGACTACCTCCGGGCATCCGTCATGAAGGCCAAGGAGGTCGGCTACACGGAGACCATCTTCGGGCGGCGCCGACCCTTCCCCGACCTCGCGAGCCCCAACCGCGTGCTGCGCGAGAACGCCGAGCGCGCAGCGCTCAACGCACCGATCCAGGGCAGTGCGGCCGACATCATGAAGATCGCGCTGCTGCACATCCACGAAGACCTCAGGTCGGAGGGCCTCGCCTCGCGTGCGCTGCTGCAGATCCACGACGAACTCGTCGTCGAGGTCGCACCGGGGGAGTGGGACGCGGCCGAGCGGATCGTTCGGACTCGCATGGGCGATGCGGCGGATCTCACCGTGCCGCTCGACGTGCAGGTCGGGCGCGGGCAGGACTGGAACGAGGCGGCGCACTGATTCCGACCGTGCGTCCGTGACGACGGGTGCGACCGCGAGGGCCGGCAGCCCCGGCGACGGGTACCAATATCCTGCGCCGGGGCGCAGGGCTACGCTGGAGGGATGACCTCTTCCTCTCGCACACCGTCTGCCATCGACAGAGTCGCCGATGAGTGGGTCGACACCATCGCGGTGCTCGCTCCGACGCTCGGCACTTACATCGGCCGGGACGACGTCAACGACCGTTTCGGCGACCTGAGCCCCGAGGGGCACGAGGAGATCGTGCGAGCGACTCGTTCGACCCTCGCCGCGCTCGAAGCGCTAGAACCCGTGGACGCGATCGATGAGGTCACCAAGACCGATCTGGCTGCCGAGCTGAGTCTCGACCTCGAACTGCACGATGCCGACTGGCACCTGCGCGACCTGAACGTCATCGCGTCGGCGGCGCAGGACGTACGGTCGGCCTTCGACCTGATGCCCACCGCGACGGCGGACGACTGGAGCGTCATCGCCACCCGCCTCGCCGCGGTCCCTGATGCGCTCCGGGGCTACACCGAGACCCTTCGTGCAGGCATCGCCGCCGGAGTGACCCCCGCACGCCGTCAGGTCGTGGAAGTCGCGACGCAGATCGATCGCTATACCGCCGATGACGGATTCTTCGCTGCATTCGTCGCCGAGGCAGCGCCTCAGGAAGGCAATCTCCCCGCATCGCTCGCCCGTACTCTGGCTGACAACTCGGCCGCCGCTCGGGTCGCCTACGACGAGCTCCGCAGCTTCCTCGCGGACGAGCTGGCACCGGCAGCGACTGAGACGGACGCCGTCGGCCGAGAACTCTACGCGCTCAACTCGCGACGTTTCCTCGGAGCGACGATCGACCTCGACGAGACCTATGAATGGGGCCGCGAAGAACTCGCCCGCATGGTCGCGGAGCAGACCGCGATCGCGAACGAGATCCTGCCCGGAGCCACCGTTGAAGAGGCTGTCGCCCATCTCGAGGCCGACCCGTCCCGCAAGCTCGTGGGCACCGATGCTCTACAGCGCTGGATGCAGGAGACGAGCGACCGTGCCGTCGCAGAGCTCGGCGCGACGCACTTCGACATCCCGGAGGCGATCCGGACCCTCGAGTGCATGATCGCTCCGACGCAGGAGGGCGGCATCTACTACACCGGCCCCACCGACGACTTCTCACGCCCCGGCCGGATGTGGTGGTCGGTGCCCGAAGGCGTCACCGAGTTCGATACCTGGCGGGAACTGACGACCGTCTACCACGAGGGCGTCCCGGGGCACCACCTGCAGATCGCCCAGGCGGTCTACAACCGCGCGGAGCTCAACTCCTGGCGCCGTCTGCTCGCAGGGACGTCGGGACACGCCGAGGGATGGGCGCTGTACGCCGAACGTCTGATGCAGCAGCTCGGCTACCTCGACGACCCGGCGGACAGGCTCGGCATGCTCGACGGTCAGCGGATGCGCGCAGCCCGCGTCGTGCTCGACATCGGTGTGCACCTCGGCAAACCTCGTCTCGACGGTCAGGGCACGTGGGATGCCGACTACGCCCTGGACTTCATGCGCAAGAACGTGAACATGTCCGATCAGTTCGTGCAGTTCGAGGTCAATCGGTATCTGGGCTGGCCGGGGCAGGCTCCGTCGTACAAGGTCGGGCAGCGCATCTGGGAGCAGGTGCGCGATGCGTATCAGGCGGAGCGTGGCGCGGACTTCGATGTGAAGGAGTTCCACAAGCGCGCGCTCGACATGGGCGGGGTCGGACTCGACACGCTCCGCACGGCACTTCTGAATCGCTGAGGGAATGCCGCGCCGGTGTGCGCTGTTCATTCAGCTGAATAGAAAGGGCTGACATGAGCATCGAGTTCGGACTGGACACCTTCGGAGACATCACGAGAGGCGACGACGGCGAGCTCCTGACCGGCGCGCAGACGATCCGCAACATCGTCGAGCAGGCGGAGCGAGCCGACAGCGTCGGTGTCGACTTCTTCGGTGTGGGGGAGCACCACCGCGAGGAGTTCGCGGTGTCGTCCCCGGAGATGGTGCTCGCCGCCATCGCAGGCCGCACAGAGAACATCCGCCTCGGCACCGCCGTCACCGTGCTCTCCTCCGACGACCCGGTGCGCGTCTTCGAACGGTTCTCGACACTCGACGCGCTCTCCAACGGACGCGCCGAGGTCGTGCTCGGGCGCGGATCGTTCATCGAGTCCTTCCCGCTCTTCGGATACGACCTCCGCGACTACGACGCGCTCTTCGAGCAGAAGCTCGACCTCTTCGTCGAGCTCCTCAAGGAGGAGCCGGTGACCTGGTCCGGCTCGATGCGCGCATCGCTCGAGAACGCGAATGTCTTCCCGAAGACGGAGAACGGTCTGCGCACCTGGGTGGGTGTCGGCGGCAGCCCCGAATCCGTCGTGCGGGTCGCCCGCCACGGACTGGGCCTGATGCTCGCGATCATCGGAGGTCCTGCGGGGCGATTCCGTCAGTTCGTCGACCTCTACCACCGCTCGATCGCGTCCTTCGGCACGACGTCGCATCCGATCGCGGTGCACTCGCCTGGTCACATCGCCGATACCGACGAGGAGGCGTGGGAGGCCGCGTACTCCGGTTTCGAGGCGATGAACAACACCATCGGTCGCGAGCGCGGGTGGCCTCCCTACAGCCGGGCGCGGTTCCAGAACGACGTCGGTCCCGCGGGTGCCCTCTACGTCGGTTCTCCCGACCGGGTCGCGGCCAAGATCGCCGACACCGTCACGACGCTCGGACTCGGGCGATTCGACATGAAGTACGCCACCGGCACGCTGTCGCACGACTCGATGATGCGCAGCATCGAGCTCTACGGGTCCGAGGTCATCCCTCGGGTGCGCAAGCTGCTGGCCGCCCAGGACTGACGCGGGACTCGGCAGCGCGGCGCTCCCCTCTACGATGAGGGGATGGCCAACACCGCGCTGCCGAGCCGGGCGTCCATCGCCGGGCGTCTCGATGAGCTTCCGTTCACGCGCCGCCACCTTCGTCTGCTCACAGGATCAGGCGTGGGGTGGGCTCTGGATGCGATGGACGTGGGACTCATCTCGTTCATCCTCGCCGCACTCACCCAGCAGTGGGGCCTGACGAAGGCGGATGCCGGGTGGATCGCCTCCGTCGGCTTCATCGGAATGGCGATCGGCGCAACGCTGGGCGGACTTCTCGCCGACCGGCTCGGACGGCGCCAGGTCTTCGCTCTGACGTTGCTCATCTACGGCATCGCCACCGGAGCGAGTGCGCTCGTGAGCGGCCTCGCCGCGCTTCTCGTGCTGCGCTTCCTGGTGGGGCTGGGGCTCGGCGCCGAGCTTCCCGTGGCGTCGACGTACGTGAGCGAGTTCGCGCCGGCGCGCATCAGAGGCCGACTGATCGTCATACTCGAGGCGTTCTGGGCGGTGGGATGGACGGCGGCCGCACTGATCGGCTTCTTCGTGATCCCCGCGTCCGACGCCGGCTGGCGCTGGGCGTTCGCCCTCGGCGCGATCCCCGCGGTCTACGCACTGATCGTGCGCTGGGGACTGCCGGAATCGCCTCGGTGGCTCGCGTCGCGCGGGCGCATCGCCGAGGCCGATCGCATCGTCTCGGCGTTCGAGGCCGACGCCGGTGTCGAGCCGGGGCCTGCGATCAGACGCGAGCCGATGTCGCGGGCGATCGCCGTGACGACGCGAGCTCGTCTGACGACACTGTGGAACGGCGAGTTCCGCGTGCGCACCCTGTGTCTATGGCTCGTCTGGCTGTGCGTGAATTTCGCGTACTACGGCGCCTTCATCTGGATCCCCAGCATCCTGGTCGATGCAGGCTTCGATCTCGTCCGCTCGTTCGGTTTCACTCTCATCATCACGCTCGCGCAGCTTCCGGGTTACGCCGTCGCCGCGTGGCTCATCGAGGTGTGGGGTCGACGCACGACGCTGTCGGTCTTCCTGATCGGCTCGGCGGTCTCGGCCGTCTTCTTCGGCACGTCGACGACCGAAGCCGCGATCATCGCCTCGGGCATGGCTCTCTCGTTCTTCAACCTGGGCGCATGGGGTGCGCTGTACGCGGTCACCCCGGAGATCTACCCGACCTCGCTTCGCGGCACCGGCGCGGGATGGGCCGCCGGAGTGGGGCGTATCGCGTCCATCATCGCTCCGCTCGCGGTGCCGGTCGTTCTCGTCGCCGGGGGCGCGCCGGTGCTGTTCGCGGTGTTCGGCGCGTGCTTCGTGGTCGCGGCCGCGGCGGCGTGGGGCCTGGTCGATCGCGGCGGGATGGCGCTCGACGACCGCTGATGCGCCTGGTGTCGGCGAGCGGGAATAGGCTGTCGAGGTGACAGACGTTCGCTATGTGGCCATCGGAGATTCCTTCACCGAGGGAGTGGGTGATGTGCTGCCCGACGGCCGCGAGCGAGGCTGGGCCGATCTCGTGGCTCAGGGGTGGGCCGATGCCGCCGGCCATTCGATCAGCTATGCCAACCTCGCCATCCGCGGCAAGCTGGCTTGGCCGATCGTCGAGCAGCAGCTGGAGCCGGCGCTCGCGCTGCGCCCGACCCACCTGTCGTTCAACGGCGGAGGCAACGACATGCTGCGGCCGCGGACCGACCTCGAGCACATCGCTGACGCGTTCAGCCGGGTCCTGCGCCGCTGCGACGAAGAAGGCGTCACCCTGATCCTCCTCTCCGGAGCGAATCCGAGCGGCCAGCTCCCGATGGGATCGCTCGTGCAGCGGCGAGGCGACCAGCTCTCGGATGCCGTGCTTCGCCGCGTCGAGGGGCGCGACGATGTCGTGCGCGCATTGAACTGGCCCGACCGCGAGTTGGCAGATGCGAAGTACTGGTCCGAGGACCGCCTGCACATGAACGCCGCCGGTCACCACCGAGTCGCCGCACGGGTGCTGCAGGGGCTGGGCTACGAGCCTCCGTCGACCTGGTGGTCACCGACAGCCCTCACCGCGGGTGGCCCCGCGGGGCTCGCCTACTATCGAGAATTCGTCGGCCCGTGGGTCAGGCGACGCGTCACGCGCACCTCGTCCGGTGACGGACGTGCCGCGAAGTACCCCGACTGGGTCGAGAGAGTGCCGCAGGCGTGACCGATATCGAGATGCGACCGATCCGGGGCGGGTCGGTCACACTGCATGATGCGCGCCGAAAGGTGGAACGCACCGTCAGTCTCGAGGATTTCGAGATCGGCGTCTTCCCGATCACCGAGGAGCAGCTGGCGGAGATCCTTCCGATCTCCTCACGCCATCCCCGTCGACCGGCCGCGGACCTGAGCTGGTTGCGCGCGATCCACTTCTGCAACGCCGCATCGGAGTGGGAGGGATTCGACCCGGTCTACCGATTCGACGGCGAGGACGTCACCTGGGACGTGACCGCAGACGGCTATCGTCTCCCAACTGAAGCCGAATGGGAGTACGCGTGCCGGGCAGGGTCGACGGGGCCGCACTATGCACCTCTCGCCGAGGCCGCGTGGACGAGTGCCGACGGTGTGTCGGCTCCCCAGGAGGTCGGCGGCAAGCTGCCCAACCTCAACGGGCTGTTCGACATGCTCGGCAACGTGTGGGAGTGGTGCTGGGATCTGCTGGATCCCGCGCGATACGACGACTTTCGCGTGTTCCGCGGGGGCGGCTTCGCAGACGATTCGTGGAGCGTCCGCGCCTCGGTGCGTCGCGGGGGAGGACCCCGCATGCACCATGAGGACGTCGGGCTTCGAGTCGCGCGCGGCGCGTATGAGACTCCGGGAGAAGCTCAGGGGTGGTCGACGCGCGCCGACCAGGAGAGAGCAGCGTTCGACGGCCCGGTGCCGTTCGGCTGGACGCCGTTGCGGCGCCCAGGGCGCTGAATCGCTCGAGGCCGTCTCATCGCGACATGGGCCTGATCATGTACCGGCTCGGTCCCTCCGGCTCGGAGAAGCCGAACTTCGCGTAGAGGCCGTCCGCATCGCTGGTGGCGAGCATGATGCGCTTCACGGTCGAGGTCTCCTGCAGATCATCGACGATGCCCTGCACAAGCATCCTTCCGATTCCGATTCCGAGTCCTCGTTCGAGAAGGTGAAGCTCGGGGGCATGAGCACCATCCGAGGATTCCTCAGCGTCGCCGCTCAGGATCCAGCCCCATCCGGATGCGGGTGCGCTTGCGTTCGATCACGATGAAGGTGACACCGAGGATCCACAGCGGGATGGGCATGAGGAACGCCACTCGGAACGCCTCCAGCGAGTAGGTCTCCGGCGTCCCCGCGCCCTGCAGGTCGAGTGCGAGACCGATGAGGAAGATCGCGATGAGAGCGGCGATGAAGCCACCGGCATTCGTCACTCCTGTGGCCGTGCTGAGACGATGCGAGGGGTTGTGCGTGCGCGCGTGGTCGAAGGCGATCATGCTCGCCGGGCCTCCCGTCGCGAGCGCCACGGCGAGGACGTAGAGCAGCCAGAGCGGAGCCGGTTCGGGCAGGGCGAGGACGGCGACCCATGCGACGACCTGCACCCCGACGGCCGGAAGGACGAGTGCGAGCGAACGCTGATTCGGCAGCCGACGCGAGAGGTCTCCGATGATGGGGCCCAGTGCCATTCCGGCGATCACATACACCGAGATGATGCCCGCAGCATGCGCCGTGTCCACCCCCTGCGCTGCGGTCAGGAAGGGCATTCCCCAGAGGAGGATGAACGCCGTGCCCGCGAAAGGTGTCGTGAAGTGCGACCAGAACGCGAGGCGGGTGCCGGGGTGCGCCCACGCGGCGCGGATGCCGACACCGGTGTCGATCGCCGACGTGACGACGCGGATGACACCCGTGTCGGTGTCGACCGTCACGTCGGCCCCACGCTCCGCCGGGTGATTGCGGATGACGAGCGCGACGAGAATGGTGAACAGCACGCCGAGCCCCGCGATGCTGCCGAAGGTGATCGTCCACGTCGTCGCGTGCAGGAGGGCGGCGAGGGGCACGAGTGCGATCAACTGTCCCGCCTGCCCGATGATGCCGGTGAACTGGACCATGATCGGCCCGCGCTGGGCAGGGAACCACGTCGCCACGAGCCGCAGCACGGCCGGGAAGATCGCCGCGTCACCGGCGCCGAGCAGGATGCGCGCGAAGATCGCGATGCCGATGCCGGGGGAGAGGGCCATGGTGAGCTGGCCTGCGGCCATGAGCAGCATGCCGATCGTCATGATCGGGCGCGAGCCGAAGCGGTCGAGCAGGATGCCGATCGGTATCTGCATCCCGCCGTAGACGGCGAGTTGGACCACGGCGAACAGCGCGAGGGTCGACGCGTCGGCCTGGAATCGATCCGCGGCCTCCACCCCGACGGCGCCGAGGGAGGTGCGGTTCGTGATCGCCAGGACGTAGGCCGCGACGCCGACACCCCAGATGAGCCAGGCTCTCCATCCCGGGGTGGTCACGGGGGAGCGGGGAACCTGATGCACTCCTCCCACGGTACTCCTGGTCGCGACCTCCCCTGTCGCGCGGCCCGCCCTCTCGGGTGTCTGGCGCATGTCGGATGCTGTCGCTAGCGTGGCCGCATGACACCCGCACCCGTGCACCACGCCATCAACTACGTCGAACTCGTCGTCAATGATCTCGAGACGGCGAAGCGGTTCTACCGCGACGCCTTCGGATGGGTCTTCGTCGACTACGGTCCCGCCTATGCAGGGATCGCCTCGCCCACAGGCGACGGATCCGAGGTCGGCGGGCTGCTCCTCTCCGATCAGGGGCGCCCGCCCGGTGGCCCTCTCGTGCTGTTGTACTCCGACGATCTGGATGCCACCCAGGTGGCGATCACCGAGGCCGGCGGTGCGGTCGTGCAAGGTCCGTACGAGTTCCCCGGCGGCCGCCGCCTGCACTTCCTCGACCCCAGCGGCAACGAGCTCGGCGTCTGGTCCTCACGCTGAGGGCAGAATGAACCTGTGACCGAACAGCCTGATCTCGACACACTCATACGCCCCGAGCGCGCCTCTGTCCGCATCCGGCGGACGAACCTGCACGGTTCCGACGCGGTTGCGGTGACCCATCTCGTGCGGACGTACCTCCTCCAGACCGAGGACGAGAAGCGGGAGCACGGGATCGCAGTGCCATCCCCGCCCGGCACGCTGCCGCCGCATTACAGGCAGGAGGCTGATGACCCCGCTCTGGCGTACGCCGGGTGCGTTGTGCTCATCGCAGAGCTGGACGATCAGCCCGTGGGAGTGGTCGTCATCCGGCCGGTCGCCGGAGAAGCAGAGGTCAAGAGGTTCTGGACGGATCCGAGCGTGCGGGGACGAGGCGTCGGCGGTGCTCTGCTCGATGCCGCCCTGGAGGTCGCGGGTTCCCCTGTCCGGCTGTCCGTCTGGCATTGGCGTGATGCGGCGATCCGTCTGTATGAATCCCGGGACTTCCTGCGTGTCGAATCCTGGGAGGATCGCGAGGCCCTCGTGTGCATGGTGCGACACCGCGACACTTTGCCCTTGCGCTAACCGTCCAGGTGCAGAATACTTTCATCTATGGCTAACCATGACGGCGTGAACGGAGTATTCCTCGCGCTCGCAGACCCGACGCGGCGGGAGGTGATCCGGATTCTCGGATCGGGTCCGGCGAGCGTGGGGGAGTTGGCGAAGTCGTTCGCGATCACGCTGCCCTCTTTCATGAAGCACGTGCGCACACTGGAGGGGAATGGTCTCATCCGCACGACCAAACGCGGACGCGTGCGCACCTGCAGCCTCGACCGCGATCGACTCGCCACGGTGGGGGACTGGCTCGACGCTCAGCGCCGAATCTGGGATTCCCGTACCGATCGACTCGAAGCGGTCGCTGCAGGACTGGAGGAGCCCCGATGATCGACACGCTGGTGGCTGGGACCCCCGAGGCCCCGTGACGAACACATCCGGCCGAGCGGGCGCAAGACCCCTTCCTGGTCGCCTGCGGACGGCGCGCCTGATCCTTCGGCCGCAGACCGCCACCGACGCGACCGTCTTCCACACGCTCTGGACCGAGCGGGATGAGCGCGTGCCGGCGCACCGGAAGCTGGACGCAGCCGGACACCCGACGGCGTCCGACATCGCCGCGCACATCACCGATCCGGCCTCGGAGCGATCGAGCCTGCTCACAGTGGAGGACGCGGTGTCAGGGGAGGTTTACGGATACTGCGGGCTCGTCTTCGACGCGAACGGCAACGATGAGGAGCCCGAGGTAGCGTTCGAGCTCCTCCAGGCCGTGCACAATCGCGGATATGCCACGGAGGCCGCGACGGCGGTCCTGCGGTGGGCTGCCGAAGCGGGCTATCGCCGTGCGTGGGCGGGAGTCTGGGAGTGGAACGTGAGTTCGCGTCGCGTGCTCGACAAGCTGGGGTTCGTGGATTCGGGCCGATCGGGCCGCGTCAGCGAGCACGGTCGCACCCTCATCACGGTCCGCGACCTCGGGACCGAGCACACCCCGATCGAACGCACCGAGCTCGTCGAGCATCAGGATCTTTCCACATCGCAGTTGTCAGCGCTCGGCAAACTCTTCGACTCTGAGTACCGCGTGACGCACGGCGCCTGGAATCCTGACCGCCCGTACGGGTATTCGCCGGCGCATGTTCATGTGATGCTGTCGATCGGCCGGATCGTGATCGCGCATGTCGGCTTTCAGCGACGCACGATCAGTGCAGGCGGCCACGAGATCGTCGTCGCAGGAACCGGGGGAGTCCTCGTGCATTCCGACTGGCGCGGCAGTGGGGTCGGGCGACGGGTGATGGCGCGTGCCCAGCAGGCGATGCGGAACGACGCGCTGGTCGACTTCGGATACCTCGGATGCCGTGAGGCGGTCGTGCCTTTCTATGAGAGCACCGGCTGGAGGCGGATCCGCGCGCAAGAACGTCACATATCGATCGCCGACGGTTCCGACGCGACCGAGCCCTTCGGAGCTCCCATACTCATCTACGACGCATCTGACTCGCGATGGCCGCCGGGGGACGCCGATCTGAGGGGTACGCCCTGGTGACGCTCAGGCCTCCGGGAGAGGGCGCTTCTCCCTCAAACTGACATAATGTGCATTATCGGCTATTACCCGTTTCGATGGCCACCGCTGCGCCGTCGTCCAGAACGCCGCGGGACGGCCGGTGTCATTCGAGGTCGTATCCGGGTGGATACTCGATCTCCAGCGGCTGACTCGTCGGAGACTCGATAGAACGGGTGCGCTGTCGCAGTCGCTCGACGAGTTCGGGATCCTCGATCTCCGGACCCTCGCCAGCGGCCTCCTTGGACACGATCTGGCTCGCTGGACCGATGAGGAACTTCGCGACTGCTGTGCCGCCGTCGTTCTCCCGCACCGGGATCTCGACGATCTCGGCACGCTCATCGTCTCCCAGTGCTCGGCTGTAAGCCAGCAGCGCATCGGCGATCGCATCTCCAGTGAGGTACTCATCTCCGGCGTAGATGATCTTCTGCATGCTGCTTTTCTAGAGGATGTCGCCGTCGACAAGATCTCCCTTGATCCGCGACTCGTCATTTGCTACGAGAACGATGCGAGCGCATCGCTAGGCTCTAGGCGTGAACGGTAGCAACATCGACATCGATTGGACGGTCGCCCGCGACGCCAATCAGGACAACTGGAACGATCGCGTCCCGCTGCATGAGGTCGCCTACGGTCTCGACGCGTTCGACGATCCTTCGCATCTCAGCGATGTCGTCAGTGCCGATCTCCCGGTGCTTCGCCGATTCCTGCCCGACGGCAGAATCACGGGACTCGACCTGTGCCATCTGCAATGCCATATCGGTACCGACTCCGTCTCGCTGGCCCGTGCGGGAGCGACCGTCACCGGCGTCGACTTCTCGGCGCCGGCCCTTGCTGCGGCCGAAGCGCTGGCCGAGCGCACGGGGGTTTCGGCGACATGGATCGAGACGGACGTCCTCGACGCACGCGCAGCCGTGACGGGTGACTTCGATGTCGTCTACACGAGCATCGGCACGATCACCTGGTTGGACGACCTCGACCGCTGGGCCGCTCAGATCGTCGGCCTGCTGCGTCCGGGAGGCACGTTCTTCATCCGCGACGGACATCCTGCTCTGTACGCGCTCGACGAAGATGCGCCGACGCTCGTGACCCGCTACCCGTATTTCGGTGACGGCCGGGCGCAGCGATGGGACGACGAATCGACCTACGCCGGAGACGGCAAGGTCGCGCACCCGCGCACGTACGAATGGCCGCACCCGCTCTCGGAGATCCTGGGGTCGCTGTTGAAAGCGGGCCTTCGTCTTCTGCACTTCGACGAGGGGCGAACACTCCCCTGGCGGTTCAGTCCTCGGATGGTCGAGGTCCCCTGCGGGTATGCCTGGCCTGAAACGGAACGGAACCTTCTCCCCTGCACGTACACCGTGGTCGCACGCAAGGACTGATCGCTCGTCGCGAAGGTTCGTACTCATCTGGCGACACGGCTCGTGACATGGCGCCAGCCGCCCGCTCTACGCGCCGACGTACTCTGCCAGATGCTCGCCCGTGACCGTCGATCGCGCAGCCACGAGTTCTGCGGGGCTTCCCTCGAAGACGATGCGGCCGCCATCGTGGCCCGCGCCGGGACCGACGTCGATGATCCAGTCGGCGTGCGCCATCACAGCCTGGTGATGCTCGATCACGATCACGGTCTTTCCGGATTCGACGAGTCGATCGAGCAGTCCGAGGATGTTCTGGACGTCAGCGAGGTGGAGCCCCGTGGTCGGCTCGTCGAGCACGTAGGTGTCGCCCTTCTCCCCCATCTGGATGGCCAGCTTGATGCGCTGGCGTTCGCCTCCGGACAGAGTGGACAGCGGCTGTCCCAGCGACAGGTAACCGAGGCCCACACCTTCGAGGCGTCCGAGGATCGTCGCTGCCGCCGGCAGCTTCGCCTCCCCCTCCGAGAAGAACACCCGTGCCTCGGCGACCGGGAGATCCAAGACCTGGGTGATGTCCTTGCCCGCCAGCTTGTACTCGAGGACGGCAGCCTGGAAGCGCTTGCCGCCGCAGTCCTCGCAGGGTGTCTCTATCGTGTCCATGAACCCGAGTTCGGTGATGATGACACCGGCGCCCTTGCAGGTCGGGCAGGCACCCTCGGAGTTCGCGCTGAACAGGGCCGGCTTGACGCCGTTGGCTTTGGCGAAAGCTTTGCGGATCGGTTCGAGCATGCCCGTGTAGGTGGCGGGATTGCTGCGCCGTGATCCCTTGATCGCGCCCTGGTCGATCGCCACGACCCCCTCGCGCTTCGACACGGACCCGTGGATCAGGGAGCTCTTGCCGGAACCCGCGACCCCGGTCACGACGGTGAGGATCCCGGTGGGGATGTCGACATCGACGTTCTGCAGGTTGTTGGCCGAGGCGCCTCGGATCTCGATCGCGCCGGTGGCACTGCGCACCGAATCCTTCAGCGCGGCTCGATCGTCGAGGTGGGCGCCGGTGCGGGTTCCGCTGGCCTTCAATCCCTCGATGGTCCCCTCGAAGCAGATCTCACCACCGGCGCTTCCTGCGCCGGGACCGAGGTCCACCACGTGGTCTCCGATGGCGATGGTCTCCGGCTTGTGCTCCACCACCAGCACGGTGTTGCCCTTGTCGCGCAGGCGCAGCAGGAGGGTGTTCATCCGCTGGATGTCATGCGGGTGGAGGCCGATGGTCGGCTCGTCGAACACGTACGTCACATCGGTGAGAGACGAGCCGAGGTGACGCAGCATCTTGATGCGCTGCGCCTCTCCCCCGGACAGCGTCCCAGATGGACGCTCGAGGCTGAGGTATCCCAGGCCGAGCGTGACGAACGCGTCGAGGTTCGCGCTCAGCGCCTCGAGCAGGGGCGCCGCCCCGGGGAGCTCCAGGCCTCTCACCCACTCGGCGAGATCGGTCACCTGCATGCGGCAGGCATCGGCGATGCTGATGCCGTCGATCTTGGAGGACCTCGCTCCTTCGGTGAGGCGGGTGCCATCGCACTCCGGGCATGTCGCGAACGTCGCCACGCGTTCGACGAAGGCGCGGATGTGCGGCTGCAGCGCGTCGAGGTCTTTCGAGAGCATCGACTTCGTGATCTTGGGGATCAACCCCTCGTACGTCATGTTGATGCCCGAGATCTTGACCTTGGTGACCTCGCCGTAGAGGAAGAGCTGTCGCTGCTTCTCGGTGAACTCCGAGACCGGCTTGTCGGCGGGATAGAAGCCCGATGCGGAGAAGCCCTTCACCATCCAGCCGTCCGCCGTGTAGCCGGGAACCATGATCGCTCCCTCGTCGAGAGACTTCGACTCGTCGACGATCTGCGCGAGGTCGAGATCCGACACCGCTCCCCTGCCCTCGCATCGAGGGCACATGCCGCCGAGGTAGATGGCGTCCTTGACGATCTTCTTCTCGCCGCCCGGCCCCGTCATCACTCCGCTGGCCTTCTGAGTCGGGATGTTGAACGAGAACGCCGTCGGGCCTCCGATGTAGGGGTCACCGAGCTTGCTGAAGAGGATGCGCAGCATGGCGTTCGCGTCGGTGACCGTTCCGACGGTGGATCGCGGATTCGCGCCGAGACGCTCCTGATCGACGATGATCGAGGTCGTGAGTCCCTCGAGCACGTCGACGTCCGGACGCGGGACCGACGGCATGAAGCCCTGGACGAACGCGCTGTACGTCTCGTCGATCATGCGCCGTGACTCGGCGGCGATCGTGTCGAAGACCAGCGAGCTCTTGCCGGATCCGGAGACGCCGGTGAACACGGTGAGGCGACGCTTGGGAATGTCGACGCTCACCTCTTTGAGGTTGTTCTCGCGCGCACCCTGTACGCGGATGATGTCGTGGCCGTCAGCGGGGTGCGTCGTCATGGTGATCCTCGAGTAGTGACCGGGGTCAGCCGGCCTGGTTGATTCGGAGCAGGTTGCCTGCGGGGTCTCGGAAGGCGCAGTCGCGCACGCCGTAAGGCTGATCCATGGGCTCCTGCACCACATCGGCGCCGTTGTCGACAAGTCGCTCGAACACCGCGTCGAGATCGTCGCTCGCGAGAGTCAGCGCGCCGTAGCTGCCCTTCGCGATGAGTTCGAGGATCGTCTGGCGCTCGGCGTCCGTGATCCCGGGATCGGTTGCCGGTGGGTGCAGCACGATCGATGTCTCCGGCTGCCCCGCGGGACCGACCGTGAGCCACCGCAGGCCGTCGTAGCCGACGTCGTTGCGCACCTCGAAGCCGAGGGCGTCACGGTAGAAGCCGAGAGCCGCATCGGCATCGGTGTGCGGAAGGAATGCGTAGTGGATGCTGATGTTCATGAGACTCACGTTAGGTGCGCGCCCGTGCGCGGCGCTTCTTGATTCCTGATCGGTCGGATGACGTGCTTCGCCTGGAACGTCGGAATGCCGTCGACGTCGGCGGCGCGCTCACGATACACGCGGGGTGGGACACCGACCAGTTCCGTGAATCGAGTGCTGAACGTGCCCAGCGATGAGCATCCGACTTCGAAGCACACCTCGGTGACGCTGAGGTCGCCGCGGCGCAGCAGAGCCATGGCGCGCTCGATCCGCCGCGTCATCAGATAGGAGTAGGGCGACTCGCCGTAGGTCTCCTTGAAGCGCCTGCTGAGATGCCCGGCCGACATGTGTGCTCCGCGGGCGAGCGCCTCCACATCGAGAGGTGTGGCGTACTCGCGGTCGATCCGATCCCGCACCTTGCGCATCACGACGAGTTCGCGGAGCCGCGCGTCATCGTCCGAGGTCACCCCCTGATTTTGCCATGACCGCGCGTGACGGAGTGTGAACGTCGGCGACATATCGATATCGGGTTCCCCCATCCGTCACCGGACAGCGCTACTCTGTCAGCATCCCTCACAGGATTTTCTCAGAAAGGGTCCCCACCATGACTGATTCCCTCGCTTCCGAAGCGAAATCGCTGTTCAAGTCCATTCGAGTCGTCCTGGCCGTCTCCGGTGTCATCGCACTGATCGCGGGCATCGTCCTGCTCGTCTGGCCCGCCAAGTCCGCCGTCATCGTGACGGGCATCTTCGCCACCTACCTCGTGATCGCGGGCCTCGTCTACATCGGGCTCGGCATCTTCTCCCGCGTGAAGGGCGGGTGGGCTCGAGTCGGCCACATCGTGCTGGGCCTCGTGTACATCGTGGCCGGCGTCATCGCGTTCGCGAACCTCGGCGTGGCCGCTGCAACTCTCGCGCTCGTCGTCGTCATCTTCATCGGCATCAGCTGGATCGTCGACGGAGTGGTGGCGTTGTCGCTTCTCGGAAAGGACGGCTCGCGAGTCTGGACGCTGCTCTACGCTCTGCTCAGCATCATCGCCGGTATCGTCGTCCTCTTCTCGCCCCTGTACGCGGCAGCCGTGCTCTGGCTGGTGCTCGGCATCTCGCTCGTCGTCCTCGGGATCGTGCAGATCGTGCGCGCGATCACACTGGGCAAGGACGCGAAGGAGTTCGTGGCATCGGCGAAGGCCGACTCCGCGCTCTGATCCTCCCCGTAACGCGAAGAGCCCCGTCCACGCGGACGGGGCTCTTTCGGTGGTATCAGCCGCTCACTCCGCGGCGAATGCGCTCACATCGCCGACGAGACGCGTGTTGTCGGCGGGGACAGCGTCGATTGCCGCGCGAGCGACCTCCGCGGCGAACTCCGACACGTTGTAGAGCTTGCCGGCGGATTCGCGCCGCTCCGCGATCGCTCCGGGGTTGGCGCGCTCGAGCAGAGTCGCGGTGATCGTGCCTTCGATCATGTCTCCGGACACCACGGTGAAGCCGATGCCCTTCTCTGCGAGGCCGGGGATCCGCTCGCGGAGCGCGTCTTCTCCGGCGCGCTTCGACAGGGCGACGGGCTCGTACTCCGGCATGGTCGGGGTGGTGCGGATGAAGTGCGCCTGGTGGCTCGTGACGAAGACGACCCGCGCGCCGTCGCCGAGCAGCGGAACAGCCGCATCGAGGACGTTCAGCTGCGCGTCGCGGTTGAGGGTCAGGGCGTAGTCCTCGGCCATTCCCGATTCCATGCCGCCGGAGGCATTGAGGACGAGGACGTCGAGGCGTCCGAACTCGGCCTTCACCGCATCGAACATCTCGCCGACGGACGCGGGATCGGTCAGGTCGGCACCGACGACCAGCACGCGGCGGCCCAGCTCGCGCAGCTGCCCGGCGAGCTTCTCTGCACGTGGGGCCTTGTTGCGGAAGTTGATCACCACGTCGGCGCCGGCCTCGGCGAGGTAGCGCACGGTGTCCGCCCCGATGCCTCGAGACGAGCCGGTGACGAGGGCGACCTTGCCCTCGAGAGAACCTGCGGGAAGAACGTCGGTCACAGTGACTCCTCTGATGCGTGATTCGCCGTGATGACACGGCGCTTTCAGACTATCAAGCCGGCCCCGTCCAGCCGGGACCGCGCTCGACCTGCGTGATAGGTTGACCGCAAAGGAGGCCGCATGGACAACTTCGCGACATTCGTTCAGTTCATCGACCAATGGGCATGGATCGGTTGGCTGATCCTGATCGCCATCTTCCTCGTGATCGAGATGCTGACTCTCGACTTCACCTTCCTGATGCTGAGCTTCGGCAGCGTCGTCGGGCTCGTCACGGACTTCCTCGGCATCCCGGTCTGGGTACAGGTGCTGATAGCCGCCGCGGCGGCCGCGCTCTTCATCCTGTTCCTGCGTCCGCCGCTGATCAAACGCCTGCATCGGGGCGAGGACCCGACCAAGTCCAACGTCGACGCGCTTCTCGATCTCCGAGGCATCGCGCTGCAGGACATCACCCAGATCTCCGGCCAGGTGAAGCTGAGCAACGGCGACACCTGGACCGCCCGCACCGCCGGAGCCGTGCCGATCCCGCAAGGATCACCGATCGCCGTCATGACGATCAACGGCGCGACCGCGACCGTCCGTCCCGTCAACGACTAGGAGAGTCTCTTGGACGATGCATCGTTCATCCCCGCAGCGATCGGGTGGATCCTCGTCATCGCGATCATCATCTTCGTGGTGGTCACGCTGGCTCGCTCCATCCGCATCATCCCCCAGGCCACGGCCGGCGTGGTCGAGCGCCTGGGCCGATATCACAAGACACTGACGCCGGGTCTGAACATCCTGGTGCCGTTCATCGACCGGCTGCGTCCCCTCATCGACATGCGCGAGCAGGTCGTGTCCTTCCCACCGCAGCCCGTGATCACCGAGGACAACCTGGTGGTCTCGATCGACACCGTCGTCTACTTCCAGGTGACCGATGCTCGCGCTGCGACATACGAGATCGCCAACTACCTGGGCGCCGTCGAGCAGCTGACGACGACGACACTGCGAAATGTGGTCGGTGGACTCAACCTCGAAGAGGCCCTGACCAGTCGCGACAACATCAACGGACAGCTTCGCGTCGTGCTCGACGAGGCGACGGGCAAGTGGGGAATCCGCGTCGGCCGCGTCGAGCTGAAGGCCATCGACCCGCCCATCTCCATCCAGGACTCGATGGAGAAGCAGATGCGCGCCGAGCGGGACCGTCGAGCGGCGATCCTCACGGCTGAGGGAACCAAGCAGTCGGCGATCCTCGAGGCCGAAGGTGCGCGACAGGCCGAGATCCTCCGCGCAGAGGGCGACAAGCAGGCCGCCGTGCTGCGCGCCCAGGGTGAGGCCGAAGCGATCCAGAACGTGTTCACCGCCATCCACCAGGGCGAGCCTGACGACAAGCTGCTCGCGTACCAGTACCTGCAAATGCTTCCGAAGATCAGCGAAGGCCAGTCGAACAAGCTCTGGATCATCCCGAGCGAGCTGACCGAGGCGCTCAAGGGCATCGGCACCGCGTTCACCCCGCGACCGGGACAGCCCCCGACGAACCTGCCGGGCGCGTGACGCACCCGTATTTCGTCAAGGCGCGTCACCCCCGAGTCCTCGCTCACCGCGGTCTGATCACCGCGGCGGGCGGGGACTCCGGTGTCTGGGAGAACTCGGCCGCCGCCGTCGCCGCCGCTCATGCCGCCGGAGCAGAGTACATCGAGACCGACTGCCGGGTGACGGCCGACGGTGACGTCGTGCTCTTCCACGACGCGACGCTGCACAGACTGGCCGACGATCCCCGTCCCGTCGGTGAGGTGCGCACCCGCGAACTCGCCGCGATCTTCTCCGACCACGGCGGGCTACTCACGGTCGCTGACGCACTCTCCGCCTTCCCGACCACGCGCTTCAACATCGACGTCAAGACCGTCGACGCGGCAGCACCCCTCGGCCCCCTCCTGGCGGAACACACGCATCGAGTTCTCGTGACCAGCTTCTCCGATGCGAACCGACGTGCGACGATCGCAGCGGTCCTGCGCGCGGGGGCTCCGCTCCGACCGGCGACGTCGGGCGGCAGCCGCACCATCGCCGCGGTCCGCGCTCTCTCCGCTCTGCGCCTCTCCCCCGGCCGCGCTCTGCTCGACATCGACGTGCTGCAGATTCCTGAGCGGCATCGCGGCGTGAAGGTGCTGACGCCTGCACTCCTCCGAGCGGCGCACCGGCGCGGCGTCGAGGTGCACGTGTGGACGGTGAACGACGCGGACTCCATGCGACGACTCGTCCGGCTCGGTGTCGACGGCATCGTCACCGACCGCGCCGATCTCGCGCTGGTCACGATCGGCCGCTGAGACCGCCACGCCGCCATTACGCTGTGGCGCTGGGATTCCGCTGTGAATAGCGCCGAGAACGCGCTCGTATGGATGAAGCGCACAGGCTGGAGCGTTATACCTGACAGCGACGAGAGGACCACACAATGGCAGATCGCAGCCTACGCGGCATCCGACTCGGCGCCCAGAGCCTACAGAGCGAAGAGGGCGTCGTTTTCATGGAGCGCCGTGAAACCACCTACATCTGTGACACCTGCGGCCATGTCACGAACCTGATGTTCTCGGCGGACGCAGAGCCGCCCCAGACGTGGGAATGCCGTTCCTGCGGAGCGGACGCGCGCCTGAACGTCGACGGCCAGGCCGTCACGCTCGATGCCACGGACGAGAAGGCCGCCCGCACACACTGGGACATGCTTCTCGAGCGTCGTACCCGCGCAGAGCTCGAGGAGCTCCTCGAGGAGCGACTCGCCTTCATCCGTGCCCGCCGCGGCGCAGGTGAAGACCCGACCCGCGAGAAGATCGGCGCCTAGCGCCTGCGGGCGCGCAACCACCCGAAGGCCAGCGCGCCCAGTCCGCCCCAGACCAGAAGACCCTGGATCCAGGGCCCCAGGACGACTCCAGCAGTCAGGCCGGAGCGCAGCTCGACATCTTCGAGCAACGCTCCGGCCTTTCCTGCATCCAGGCTCGAGACCGTCGTGCCATCCGCGCGGATCACCTGGCTGGTGCCGACCGTCGAGATGTTCACGACGCTGCGGCCGGTCTCGATCGCACGCATCCGCGCGACGGCGAGTTGCTGCAGATTCTCATTCGTCCCACGGAAGTCCGCGTTGTTCGTCTGGAAGACGAGCACTTCGGCACCGTCTGCCATGCCCTCGCTGATCACGTCGTCGTAGATCACGTCGAAGCAGATCGCCAGCCCGACCTTCACACCGTCGACGTCGATGACCGGCGGATTCGAGCCCGGGGTGTACTCGCGCTGGATCAGACCGATCAGATCGGGTGCGAGTGCGTTGAAGAAGGCGCGGTCGGGGACGTACTCCCCGAAGGGGACCGGATGCCGCTTGTCATGGACCTGCCCGTCAGCGCCCTCTTGCGTCCAGAGCATCGACGTGTTGTAGAAGAGACCGTCTCGTTCCGTGGCGGCATTCGCCAGCAGCGGTGCGCCGACACGCGAGGCGATCGCGCTCATTCTTCTCGCCAGAGAGTCCGATTGGAACGGATCGAAGTCGAGCGACCCCTCGGGCCAGACCAGCAGGTCGACGTCCTCGCCGTAGAGCGGTTCGGTCGCGTCGGTCTGCGCGTCGATGAGCGAGTAAGGCTCGCGCTCGTCGAAATACCCGCTCGGCCCGTTCCCCTGCACCGCCGCGATGCGCAGCGATCCGCTGGTGGTCGTGGGAAAGAGCGGTGTGAGCAGCAGAACCACGGTCACGACGACCGGTGCGATCAGCGCAGCCGGCCGGCGCCAGAGTCGTTCGCGCACCACCTGGATCACGAGGGCGACGAGGAACACCATCAGGAAGCTGAGACCGCTCACGCCGGTCCAGGACGCGACGTGAGCCAGCGGGCTCTCGGCCTGGCTCATGCCCAGACGAGCCCAGGGGAACCCTCCATAGGGCCAGGAGCCGACGAACACCTCGCGCCCGACCCAGAGCGCCGCCACCACGGCCGGAAGGAGCAGGAGCCGCGCCCAGACGCTCGGGAAGGCTCGGGGCATCCAGCGATAGGCGAGGGTGATCAGGATCACGGCCACCGCCGTGAGCACGCCTTCCAGGACACTCAGCGCCGCCCAGGGCAGCGGGCCCAGGTAGCGAGATGTGAAGGACACGAGCAGTCCGAAGAAGAGCACACCGTAGACGAGTCCGACCGCCAGAGCTCCGCCGGCCCGTCGACCGATCAGCGCCACGAGCAGCAGCGCTGTGGCCGGGAAAGCCAGCACCCACACCGCAGTGGACGGATAGGACAGATTCATCAGGAGCGCGGCCATCGCCGCAGCGGGGAGGGCGAGCGAGAGCGGCAGGAGGGGGCGCTGCGGCACGCGGGGTTCGGGCATCCTTCCTATTCTCACATCGAGGAATAGGCGACGATGCCGCGACGGACGCCGTCCAGAGCCACGCGGGCGTTGCGGGCCAGCGCACCGTCTTCCGCGACGATCGAGAGCTGATCGAGCAGATCGATCGTCTGTTTGGCCCATCGCACGAAGTCGCCGGCCGCCATGTCTGCGTCCACGAGGACGCGGTCCAGCATCCCTCCTCGCGCCCACGAGTGCATCGCACCGGCGAGGCCCGCCGACAGAGGCTCGGATCCCGGCAGATGGTGGTCCTTCTCGAGGTCGTCCAGCTCGGCCCACAGGGTCGTCGTCTTCTCGTACGCTGCGCGGAAGGCACCGCGGGGCAGGTCCCGTTCCCCCGCGTTCGCCTCGTCGCGACGAGGCTCGTAGACGAGGCAGCAGGCCATCGCAGCGAGGGACGGCGCGTCGAGACCGTTCCACAGCCCCTGCCTGAGAGATTCGGCCACCAGCAGATCGCGTTCGCCGTAGATCCGGCGCATCGTCCGCCCGGCCTCGGTGAGCGTTGTCTCCCCCTCGTCGTCTCGGTGGAGATAGTCCAGGGTCTCGAGCACCTCGACGACGCGATCGAAGACGCGAGCCACCGTGCCGGTCCTCGTCTCGATCTGTCGGCGGATGCGATCGTTCTGACGCTTGAGCTTCCAGTACCGCTCGGCCCAGCGCGCATGGGCTTCGCGATCAGGGCATCGATGGCATCCGTGACGCTGCATGCGCGTGCGGAGGCTGTGGATCTGCTTCATGCGCTTGTCGCGCGATGTGCGCGGCGCGTTCGAGTCCTGGCGGTTCTTCTTCTCGAGATCGCTCAGCTCGCGGCGTATCGAGGCGTAGTCCAGGAAGTCGCCGTGATCGCAGACCATCGCCGCCTTGTACCCGTCCAGCGACTCCTCCGCTTCGCGGACCTGTCTCGCCAGTCCGACGACTGCGCGGTCGGCCTGGAACTGCGCGAAAGACGACTCGAGCACTTCGCGGGCCCGGGGCTTGCCGAACAGATCGATCAGGTTGACGGCCATGTTGTACGTCGGCCGGAAGCTGGAGTTCAGCGGATAGGTGCGGCGAGAGGCGAGGGCCGCGACCGCCTGCGGATCCATGCCCTCGGTCCACTGCACCACCGCGTGACCTTCGACGTCGATGCCGCGTCGTCCCGCGCGACCGGTGAGCTGCGTGTACTCCCCCGATGTGATCGCGACTCGGGCCTCGCCGTTGAACTTCTCCATCTTCTCGAGAACGACGGTTCTCGCGGGCATGTTGATGCCCAGAGCCAGGGTCTCGGTGGCGAAGACGACCTTCACGAGCTTGCGCTTGAAGAGGTCCTCGACGACCTCCTTGAAGGCCGGCAGCAGACCCGCATGGTGCGCAGCCACACCGCGCTCGAGGTTCTCGAGCCACTCCCAGTAGCCCAGCACGCCGAGGTCCTCATCCTGCAGCGAACGGGTGCGGTCCTCGACGATCGCTCGGATCTCCGCGCGCTCCTCGGTCGACGTCAGCCGCACGCCCGATCTCCGGACCTGCTGCACCGCCGCATCGCACCCGACTCTGCTGAAGATGAAGAAGATGGCAGGCAGGAGGTTGGCCTGCTCGAGCAGCCGCACCACGTCCGGGCGATCCATGCGCTCGATCCGACGCACGTTCGCGGAACGGACGGGGCGACGTCCGCCCCGTGGGGGGCGCTGCGCCTGTCGGCCGGCATGGCGATTGCTGCGATACTCCTGCGCCGAACGATTGTTGTCGTAGTTGGAGCCGGTGAAGGAGCGGATCCGCATCAGCTCCTGATTGACCTGTGCGGTCGCGATCCCCGCCCGATCGTCGAAGAGCGGCAGCAGATCATCGCGCACGAGCACGTGCTGCTCGAGCGGAACCGGACGGATCTCCGAGACGATCACCTCGGTGTCCCCGCGCACGGTGTCGAGCCAGTCTCCGAACTCCTCGGCGTTCGAGACGGTGGCGCTCAAGGAGACCAGCCGTACGTGCTGCGGCAGGTGGATGATCACCTCTTCCCACACTGCCCCGCGGAAACGATCCGCGAGGTAGTGGACCTCGTCCATGATGACGTAGCGGAGGTCCCGGAGCGCGGCCGAGTCGGCGTAGATCATGTTGCGCAGCACCTCGGTCGTCATCACGACGATCCGGGCGTTGCCGTTGATGTTCGTGTCGCCGGTGAGCAGACCGACCTCGTCCGGGCCGTACACATCGACCAGCTCGCGGAACTTCTGATTCGAGAGCGCCTTCATCGGCGTCGTGTAGAAGGCCTTGTCCCGTGGAGTCTGCATCGCGAGATGGATCGCGAACTCGCCGACGATCGTCTTGCCTGCACCGGTCGGCGCGGCGACGAGCACGCTCTGGCCGTCTTCGAGTGCGTGGCATCCTTCGACCTGGAAGGGGTCGAGCTCGAACTTCTGGTTCGCAGCGAAGGCGACGGTCGCCGGGTGCCCTGCGGCCTGTCGAGCCGCGGCGTATCGTTCGGCCGGCGAGCTCATACGGCCACGGGTTCGATGCCTGCAGCGGCGTCGCGCTTGCGCTTGCGTCGGTCGAAGAGCATCGAGATGAAGGTCGCCGCGAAGTACAGCACGATCATCGATCCCATCAGCAGCAGCATCGAGAACACATCAGCAGGCGGAGTCGTGACGGCGGCGAAGATCGTGCACACCAGGATGGCGACTCGCCAGCCCTTCAGGATGTCGCGGCCGGATACGATTCCCGCGACGTTCAACGCGACGAGGAAGACCGGGAGCACGAAGGCGATGCCGAGCACGAGCAGGAACTTGAAGACGAAGTCGTAGTAGGTGGAGTAGTCGAAGAACTGCGCCATGCCGGTGGGGACGAACGACGCCATGACTTCGATCACATGCGGAAGCACGAAGAACGCGACCGTGCAGCCGCCGAAGAACAGCGGGATGGCCGCCCCGAGGAATCCCCAGGTGTACTGGGTCTCCTTCTTGGTGAGGCCGGGCATGACGAAGGCCCACACCTGCCAGAGCCACACGGGCGCCGAGAGCAGCAGACCGATGGCGAACGCGATCCGCATCCGCAGATCGAACCCGCTCGTGACGGTCGTGAAGTTGAGACCCGTGTACTCGCGCCCGGCTTCTGCAGCGATCGTGCGGATCGGCACCGAGAGGAGCTCGATGATCGGCTCCGTCACGAAGAAGGCGATGATCATGCCGACCACCAGGGCACCTGCCGCGATGAACAGACGCTTACGGAGCTCGATCAGGTGCGCGCCGAGAGACATCCGCCTGTCACGGCCCGGCGTCTCCTGGTCGGCGGAATCGAGAGCGGACACGAACTAGGCGGATCGAGGAGGCTGACCCGGATCCGTGTCGCGAGCCGTCACCGTGGTGTCTGCGACCGAGGTCGTGGTGGTCGGGGATGCCGGATCTGCGGCATCAGTCGCGTCCTCGTTCTTCATCGCCTTCATCTCGCCCTTGAACACCCGGGCGGACTGACCGAGGCTCTTCGCCAGTGCCGGCAGCTTCGCCGCACCGAAGAGCAGCAGGATGACGGCGAGGATGATCAGCAGATGTGGCCAACCGAAAGCGCCCATGATTCTCCTTCGTCGTTTGGTGAAAGTCTAACGGGCGTTGTCGCCTTCGGGGTGGCGATACAGGGCGAGTCCGGCCGCAGCCCATTCCCGCGCCGCAGTTCGAGCGACGCCGGGATCCACCACTTCGAGGGCGCCGCCGAACTTCGCCGCCAGTCGCTTCACTCCCCGAGGGTCTGCGAGATGCAGCCGAACGGTGACGATCCCATCGCTGACGTCGGAGTTGTCGGCCGTCAGGAAGTCTCCGAGCAGGGGCGCCATCCGCTCGGGCACCCGCACTCGCACCTCCCCCTCGTCCTCGACGGCCGAGAAGGCCTCAGGGACGTGCTCGCCCGCGTGCGTGATCGGGATGTCGGTCAGCCGGGCATCGCTCACGCGATCCAGGTGGAAGGTGCGCATGGCCTGTCGCATGTGGCACCACCCCTGCAGATACCACTGCGCGTTGGTGATGAGCACCTGCACGGGATCCACGGTGCGCGTCGTGGGCGCGGCATCGGGAGCCTGATACGTGAACGACACGGCGACGCCGTTCTGCACGGCCCTCGACACCACCTGGCGGACCTCGTCGACGGCGCTGGGTGCGACGACGACCTCGGCCGGCGCATCGGCCGCGCCCCGCGAGAGCTTCGAGATGAGGCCGCTGACCAATCCCGAGTCGGAGACCGCCGGCACGGCCGCGACCATCTGCAGGCCCGCGAGGAGCGCGGCGGCTTCTCGGGCCGTGAATCGAGGAACCCGGCGCAGAGCGACATCGTTGGTGATCTCGATGATGTCCTCTTCGTCGAGGAGGTCCCAGTTGATGTCGAACATCTCCTGCGGCTGCTGCCAGAAGCCGGAATCACCGGGCAGGCCGATGACCGTGAGCTTCTCGACCATCTGCCGCATCTCCGTCGAGGTCACACCGAACTCGGCAGCCGCCTCGGCGAGCGAGACCTGTCCGTGCTCGAGGAGATAGGGCACCAGAGTCAGATAGACGCGGACTCGGTCAGCGGCGAGCAGCGGCTTGCCTTGGGTGCTCATCGGACCTCCCCCGCATCCGAATTCGTCGCCACGACCGCGGTCAGGCGATCGACGACGGCCGAGCGGAGCTCCGCAGGCTCGACAACCCGCACCTCGGGACCGTACGACGCGAGCTCATCGGCGAAGATGTGCAGGTCCACGAACGGGACGAGGATGCCCTGCGTCGCCGCCGGAGTCGCCCGGCGGCCGAGCCGCAGCGACGCCTCGGTGCCGGGTGTGACCTCGAGCAGCGCAGAGTTCTGAGCGGCGACGCGCTCGAGACCGGCGAGGGCACGCTCCCCCGCGCCCTCGCGCAGCGCAGGGTCGAATGCCTTCGCCGTGATCTTCACATCGCCGACGATCCTGCTGAGCAGGAACATTCGGTCCTGGTCGATGTCCACATCGACGCCGAACACGTGCCATCTCGCTTCATAGTCGACGAGTGCGAGCGGGCGGATGCTGCGGCGCCGCGGTGCGCCCTCCCCCGGCTTGAGGTAGTCGAAGACGACCACGCGGCTCTTCTCGATCGCATCCTGCAGTGGAGGGAAAGCGGCATCGCGGGCGGTGATCCGCGGCGCGAACCCGATGATCGGTTCGTCGCCGTCGATCCCGAGCGCCCGGATCTTGCGCACGCCGGCCTTGGCGTCGCCGGATGCGGACTCAGCACTCCACACGCTCCCCGCCAGCTGCAGCACGGCGAGCTCGGCGGCCGTGAACTCGATATCGCTGGGCAGGTCGTATTCCGCCTGCGGAATACGGTAACGCGCTTCGCGGAGGTCATTCGGATCGGCCTGATCCCCGATCGTCTCGACGGGGACGCCGAGAGTGCGCAGTTCGTCCTTGTCGCGCTCGAACATCTTCTCGAGTGCATCCGAACGCACGCCCGCATCGGCGCGCTGACGGTAACCCGACACGTTGTCGAGGATCTGCTGCTTGGTGAGCCCGATCTCCGTGGCCATGAGCGCCACGACGAGATTCGTCAGGCGCTCTTCCGCGGGAATACGGGCCGCCATCACTGCTCCGGGACGGGAACGACGCCCAGGATGTCGACCACGATCGCGGTCGCCGGGTTTCCGTCTGCCTCGGGCACGACGACCAGGAGCTGGGAGCCGACCGTCGCGCCGACGAGCTCCTTCGCTGCGGGGCCGATGTTGGGCTCGGCACCCCACGTGCTCGAGGTGACCGTCTTGTCGTCCCATCCGAGCGCCATGATGTTGGTCACGATGGTCGATTCCTTCTCGACCTTCTCCCCGTCACCCTTGATGAGCGTCTGAGTGACGGTCTCGGTGGGGGCGTCGCTGTCGGGGATGATCACTCCGGGGGTGCCATCGGGAGCGCGGACGACCGTCGGCAGGCCCCGGGCGTCGTTGAACTGCGATGAGCCCTCGGCGTGAGCGAGGTAGACATCCTGGAGGTCGATGATGGCGACCACGTTCTCATCCTCTTCGAGACCGAAGGCCTCGACATTCGCCTCGCCGAAGTCCTCTGGGGTCAGCACCGCGACGATCCGGCTGCCTCCGGTCGCGCACTCCAACACGGTCTCGAGACCGGCGGACCGCTCTGCCCAGTAGGAGATGCTGTGCACACGGCTCGGGTCGCCGTTGAACTCGGACTCGTACAGCTTCTTGCCGCTCTCGCCGCCATAGAAGGCGATGTCGAGCACCATCGGCTGGGAGGTGGTGGTGAGGGTGTTTCCCTCGCCGGTCACCACGTCGGCGAAGGACGTCCCGTCCGCCTTCACCGGGCTGTACACGGTGACGTCCGGAGCCTCTCCGAGGTCGCCCTCGACGGTGACCGAATCCTTCACGGATGCGGTCGATGCCGCCGCCCGATCGCACGCATCACCGGCGAACGAGGGCGCCGAGGCGCATCCGGTCAGAGTGAGGACGGCGAGGCTGATGGTTGCCAGAACGGCGGACGTTTTACGCACGCGCTCCAGTCTATTCCGTCGGTGGCTCGGATTCGCGCGAACCGGCGGCGAGACGGGCGCCCTCAGCGGCCTTCGCGGCCTCTCTCGCCCGCTTGCGCAGATTCTTGTCGTTGATCTCGCGATCGCCGACAGCCCCCGGCGTCCACGCCTCGACATCCGCATCGCCGTAGCTGCTCTTCGATGCCCTGCGCTTCACCTGAGGGGCCACGGCGCCCGGCGCCAGCCGACGAGCCGTGAGGAGGAAGCCGGTGTGCGCCACCATCCGGTGATCGGGCCGCACGGCGAGACCCTCGACGTGCCAGCCGCGAACCATCGTCTCGGACGCCTCGGGATCCGTGAACAGGCCCGTGCTCCGGATGTACTCGGCCACCCGCGAGAGCTGCGTGGCGGTGGCCACGTAGCACAGCACGACGCCGCCGGGGGTGAGTGCGTCGGCGACGACATCCATGCATTCCCACGGCGCGAGCATGTCGAGTACGACACGGTCGACCGTGCCCGCCGGGAACTCCGCCGGCAGCGCATCCGCGACATCTCCCACCACGACGTCCCAGGTGTCCGGCGTCTCGCCGAAGAAGGTCTCGACGTTGCCCCGTGCGACCTGGGCGAAGTCCTCACGACGCTCGAACGACACCAGCCGGCCGACCGGACCGATGGCCCGCAGGAGCGAGAGCGAAAGGGCACCGGACCCGACACCCGCTTCCACGACGACGGCACCGGGGAAGATGTCGGCCTGCATCACGATCTGCGCGGCGTCCTTGGGGTAGACGATCGCGGCGCCGCGCGGCATCGACATCGCGAAGTCGCGGAGCAGAGGCCGGAGCGCGAGGTACTCGTGTCCCGAGCTGTTCGCGGCCACTGAGCCGTCGGGCAGACCGATGAGGTCACGGTGCCGGAGCACGCCCTGGTGCGTGTGCAGCTCGCCGTCCTCTCGGAGGGTCACGGTGTGCAGGCGACCCTTGGGGCCGGTCAGCTGCACCCGATCGCCCTCGCGGAACGGCCCGCTCGGCCGCTGTGAGGTGGTGTCGGTCATCGGGTGGCTCCCGTCATGGAGGTCTTTCGGTCGAAGAGTTCGATCAGGTCGGCGGCGGTGCGCCCCTCGAGGCTCGGCCACAGCTCATGCGCGCCCACGTGATCGAGCGAGACGATGTGCGGCACGCCGAGGGCGACGGCGCCGGATGCGATGCCCGCGCGGAGCCCGGTCGGTGAGTCCTCGATGACCACAGCATCGGCGATGTCGATCTCGAGCAGGGATGCCGCGTGGAGGTAGGGCTCGGGGTGGGGCTTCGGGTTGGTCACATCATCGCCGGCGACGACGATGTCGAAGGCCTGGAACTCGATCAGGTCGACGACGCTCAGCGCCATGCGACGCAGCGACATCGTGACGAGTCCTGTGGGGATCCCCGCTGACCTCAGGTCCTGCAGCAGCTCGCGGGCGCCGGGGCGGAAGGGCACTCCTTGCGTGCGCAGTGCATCCTGGACGCCGTCGGTGAGGAGCGAGATGATCGCCTCGGCATCCATGTCGACGCCCGCGTTCTGAAGGATGATCGCGCTGTCGATGAGTCCGTTGCCGACGAGCTGAAGCGCATCCTCGTGGGTCCACGTGCCGCCGAAGGATTCGACCAGCGCGGTCTCGGCCGCCATCCAGTACGGCTCGGTGTCGACGAGTGTTCCGTCCATGTCCCAGAGGATCGCGCGGGGCTGTCTGCTCACCGAACCATGTTACCCGTGGCTCCACCCCGTCCCCGCGCCGTCGGACTAGCCTGGAGGGATACCGATCCGGAATCCACGAAGGGAGCCCACGATGGATGGCCTCGGTTCACGCATCGTCATCGTCGCCTTCGACGGGTGGAACGACGCAGGGGAAGCCGCGAGCGGCGCGGTCGCCGCACTGCGCGAGACGACGGACTACGACCTCGTGCACTCGATCGACCCGGAACTGTACTTCGACTACCAGTACACGCGCCCTGCGACGAAGATGGACGCCGAAGGGCGTCGCCAGCTCACCTGGCCCGAAGCCGGACTCTGGCGCCCGCGCGACCCGGGTCCCGGTCCCGAGTTCTGGATCCTCACGGGCGTGGAGCCTGCGCGCACCTGGCAGGCTTTCGCGTCGGAGTTCATCGACGTCGCTCTCCGCGACGACATCACGGGCTTCGTGACGCTCGGCGCGATGCTCTCCGATGTGCCCCACACCCGCCCCATCTCGATCTTCGCCTCGAGCCAGAACGAGCAGGTCCGCGAGGCGCACGGCCTCGAGCGCTCGCTCTACGAAGGCCCCGTCGGAATTCTCAGCGTCATCGAGCACTTCGCCGAGAGCGCCGGCATTGCGACCGCCAGTCTGTGGGCGAGCGTGCCGCACTACGTCGCCTCCGCCACACCGTCGCCCAAGGTGACCCTCGCACTTCTCGATCGACTCGAGGAGCTGACCGGCGTGGATGTGCCTCGCGACCACCTGCGCACCGAGGCCGCCGCCTGGGAGGCATCGATCGATGCCGCCGCCGCGGACGACGAGGACATGACCGAGTACATCCATCAGCTCGAGCGCACGCGCGACACGTGGGACTCCCCCGATGCGTCGGGCGATGCCATCGCTCAGGCCTTCGAGCGCTATCTCAAGCGCCGTGGCGACGGCCCCGGCGACCACAAGCGGTAGTGGCCGGGTCCTCGTCATCACGCCGCGATGACGCCGGTCCCCAGCAGCACCAGGAGGACGGTGCCCAGGAGGATGCGGTAGATCACGAACGGCAGGAAGCTCCGCTTCGAGATGTAGTTCATGAAGAAGGCGATCACGCCGAGCGCCACGACGAATGCGATGCCCGTCGCCGCAAGCGTGTCTCCGAAGGAGAAGAACGACGGCTCGTCCCAGCTCTTGAACACCTGGTAGAAGCCACTGCCGAACACGGCGGGGATCGCGAGCAGGAACGCGTAGCGAGCGGCTGCGGCACGCTCGTAGCCGAGGAAGAGTCCCATCGTGATCGTTCCACCGGAGCGCGAGACTCCGGGGATCAGCGCCAGAGCCTGCGCGAAGCCGTAGGCGATGCCGTGCGGGTAGGTGAGCTGATCGAGCTTGCGCCGCTTCGCGCCGACGTGGTCGGCGATCCCGAGCAGGATGCCGAAGACGATCAGCATGATCGCGACGATCCAGAGGGAGCGGAAGACGGTCTCGATCTGGTCCTGGAAGAGCAGCCCCAGGACCACGATCGGGATGCTGCCGATGATGATCATCCATCCCATGCGCGCATCCGGATCGCTGCGCGGGACCCTGCCGGTCAGCGACCGGAACCACTGCGCGATGATCCGCACGATGTCGCGCCAGAAGAACACCACGACCGCCGCCTCCGTGCCGATCTGGGTGATCGCGGTGAACGCGGCACCGGGATCCTCGCCCGACGGCAGGAAGGTGCCGAGGATGCGCAGATGGGCGCTGGAGGAGATCGGGAGGAACTCGGTGAGTCCCTGGACGATGCCGAGGATGAGCGCTTCGAACAAGTGCATGGAGGAGCTTTCTGAGTCGTGGTGCGCGGACGTGGAGCCGAGAGCTCAATACGTGCGCAGCAGATCGGCCAGCACCCGCTGACCGAAGACAAGCGATTCTACGGGCACCCGCTCATCGACCCCGTGGAACATCCCGGTGAAGTCGAGGTCTGCGGGAAGCCGCAGCGGCGCGAACCCGTACCCGGTGATTCCGAGATACGCGAGCGCCTTGTTGTCGGTTCCTGCACCCAGCAGGTACGGGATGACCGGCACACCGGGGTCATGCCGGCCGAGACTCGCGACCATCGCCTCGACGAGCTCGCCGTCGAAAGGCGTCTCCATGCCGATGTCCCGCACCACCGTCTGGATCTCGATCTCGTCGCCGACGATCTGCTGCAACTCGGCGAGCACGTCGTCTTCAGTTCCGGGGATCACCCGCACGTCGATCAGCGCCTCGGCACGCTCGGGGATCACGTTGTGCTTGTATCCGGCGGACAGGGCGGTCGGGTTCGTCGTCGTGCGGAACGACGAGCGGAGGAAGGCCTCGGCGGGCCCGGCAGCCGCCGCGAGGGCGTCCGGGTCGTCGACGGAGCGCCCGGTGAGATCGCTCAAGCCCTGCAGCAGCGCCTCGGTGGTGGGAGTGAGTCGCAGGGGCCACCGCGTGCGACCCAGGGCCGCCACGGCCTCCGCGAGCTTCGTGACCGCATTGTCGTCGTGGAGACGGCTTCCGTGGCCGGCGCGGCCCTTCGCCACGAGGCGTATCCAGATGAGCGCCTTCTCCCCCACCTGGAGCAGGTAGGCGCGGCGATCGTCGACCGTGATCGAATAGCCGCCCACCTCGCTGATCGCCTCGGTCGCGCCCTCGAACCACTCGGGGCGGTTCTGCACGACGAGAGCCGATCCCTCGACTCCGCCGTTCTCCTCATCGGCGAAGAAGGCGAGCACGAGGTCGCGTTCGGGCTGCTCGCCCGCTCGCAGCAGGTCGCCGACCGCCGTAAGGATCATCGCGTTCATGTTCTTCATGTCGACGGCGCCCCGCCCCCAGAGCATGCCGTCCTTGACGACGCCCGCGAAAGGATCGACGGTCCAGTCCTCGGCCATGGCCGGGACGACGTCGAGGTGCCCGTGCACCACGAGCGCCGGCTTGCTGCGGTCGCGTCCGGGCACCCGTGCCATGACGTTCGTGTGCCGCGGGATGGGCTCGTAGTACTCGACTTCCAGGCCGAGATCCTGCAGATAGGCGCCGACGTACTCGGCCGCTTCCCGCTCGCCCTTCGCGTTGCCCCCGCCGAAGTTCGAGGTGTCGAATCGGATCAGGTCGCGCGCGATGCGAACCACCTCGGGCAGAGACACGTCAGTCATGGAGTCCAGGCTATCGAAAGGCCGTGGCGCGCCCGGGCGTCGCCGTCGGTTTCTGAGTGCCCAGAAGCTCGTGCTAATGTAAATCTTCGTTCGGCAACGAACATCCAACACCTGCGCGGGTGGCGGAATGGTAGACGCGCTACGTTGAGGTCGTAGTGCCCGTAAGGGCGTGGGGGTTCAAGTCCCCCTCCGCGCACAGACAGGCCCCGGATATCCACATGATATCCGGGGCCTTCTTCGTTTCCGATGTCGCCGTGTCGTCGGACAGGACTCGCGTGGATCGTCGAGTCCTGTCCGACGCGGTCGGGCCGGCGCCTGTCAGACCGCGCCGACGCCGAACACCAGACCGAGCACGTACGTGACCGCTGCGGCTCCGAAACCGATCGCCAGCTGACGCAGCGCACGACGCAGGGGCGGCCCTCCGGACAGGATGCCGACCATCGCTCCCGTCGACAGGAGCGCGATGCCCACGAGCACGAGAGCGACGACCACCGCTGTGGTCCCCTCGAGCCCGAAGAGCCACGGGAGCACGGGGATGATCGCGCCGGATGCGAAGAGCAGGAAGCTCGAGATCGCGGCGGTCCAGTCGCTGCCGACGATCTCGTGGTCGTCTCCGGCGTGGACGTGGACCGGCCCTGTGGCGGTGCGTTCCACGCCGGCGCGCGCGGCATCGACGATGCGCCGTGCGCGCTCCAGAGCCTCCTGCTGGCCGATCCCGCGCGCCCGGTATACCAGAGCGAGCTCATTCTCATCGATGTCGAGGTCGGCGGCGGATGCCGCGGCATCCTCGTTGGCCTCCGTCGACGCGAGCAACTCTCGTTGAGACCGCACGGACACGAACTCCCCCGCTCCCATCGACAGCGCCCCGGCGAGCAGGCCTGCGATGCCGCTGAACAGGACGAAACCCGAACTGACGCCCGTGGCGCCGATGCCGAGCACGAGCGCGAGGTTGCTCACGAGGCCGTCGTTGGCCCCGAAGACCGCTGCGCGGAACGAGCCCGACAGGCGACGCCGGCCCCGCGCAGCGAGACCGCGAACCACCTCGTAGTGCACTTTCTCGTCAGCGCGCATCGCCGGCGTCGCGTACTGCTCCGAGTCGTACGGTGAACGTGCCTCGGCGCTCTGCGCGAGGGCCAGCACGAAGATGGATCCGAAGCGGCCCGCCATCCAGCCGAGGAGGCGGGAGCGGATGCCGGCGCGTGGCAATCGGACCGGTTCCGCGCCGAGCAGATCGAGCCAGTGCTGCTCATGGCGCCGCTCGGCGTCGGCGAGGCTGAGAAGGATCTCACGCTCCTCCCCCGTGCGTCGGCTCGCGAGCTTCTGGTACACGTGTCCTTCGGCGCGTTCCTCGACGAGGTACCGCGCCCAGCGGCGGCGGTCTGCGGCGGTGGGCTCGGCGGCAGCGGGGGCTGTCATGAAGTCTCCTGATCGACGGTCCCCGTTCTCGGGGCAACCGTTCAACGCTAGCTTCGGGAGCCCGTCTCCATCGCACCCGGCGACGGTATTGCCAGCTTTTCGGGTATCCGAACCGACGCCAGGATTCAGGAGCGGACGCGCTTGCGGAGTACGTCGATACGGGACTGCAGCTGCGTCACGGTCGCCTGGGCGACTGCTGGTCCACCGCAGATCCGGCGCAGCTCGGCATGGACCGCGCCATGCGGTTCGCCCTTCTGACGGGCGTACAGCCCCACGAGGCTGTTCAGCAGCTGCCGTTGCTCGCGCAGCGTGCGGTGCAGGGGCGCAGGGAGCGTCGTCGTCTCGGTGGGACCCGCCTCGGCTTCTCTCGTCTCTCGCAGTCGCGTCTGCCGTGCCTGTCGCTGCATCAGGAGCTCGTGCACGTGCTCGGGCTCGAGAAGACCGGGAAAGCCGATGAACTCCTCTTCTTCGGGAGTGCCCGGCTCGGCCAGCTGACCGAACTCCTGGCCCTCGAACACGACCCGGTCGAAGTGTGCAACCGAAGAGAGCGCCTGATAGCTGAATTCCTGGGTCAGCGCGTCGGACGCGTCGTCCTCGCGGTTCGCGGAATCGAGCAGCGAGTCCTCGAGCCCGTCGTCGTCCTTCGACTGACGGTCGAGCGCGTGATCGCGCTGCTTGTCCATCTCGTTCGCGAGACCCATCAGGACCGGCACCTGAGGGAGGAATACGCTCGCGGCCTCGCCACGGCGGCGTGCTCGCACGAATCGGCCGATGGCCTGAGCGAAGAACAGCGGCGTCGACGACGACGTGGCGTAGACGCCGACCGCGAGACGCGGCACGTCCACCCCCTCGGACACCATGCGCACCGCGACCATCCAGCGGTCCTCGCTGTTGCTGAACTTCTCGATGCGTTCGGAGGCCGTCGCGTCATCGGACAGGACGATCGTCGGCTGCTGACTGGTGATGCTGTGCAGGATCTTGGCGTAGGCACGCGCGACGGTCTGATCGGTCGCGAGCACCAGGCCGCCGGCATCCGGAACGTGATGCCTGATCTCGGTCAGACGACGATCGGCTGCGGACAGCACAGCCGGCATCCACTCGCCCTCGGGGTCGAGCGCCGTGCGCCAGGCCTGCGAGGTCACGTCCTTGGTGTTGTCCTGCCCGAGATGCGTCTCGAGCTCGTCTCCGGTGCTCGTGCGCCATCGCATCTTGCCGGCGTACATGTGGAACAGCACGGGGCGGACGACGCCGTCAGCCAGGGCGCGACCGTAGCCGTAGTTGTAGTCGGTGCGGGAGATCCGTGCACCGGACTCGTCAGGGTGATACTCCACGAACGGGATCGGTGCGGTGTCGCTGCGGAAGGGCGTTCCAGACAGCAGCAGTCGGCGCTTCGCCGGCCCGTACGCGTCTCGGATCGCATCACCCCAGCTGAGGGCGTCTCCGCCGTGATGCACCTCGTCGAGGACGACGAGGGTCTTCGCATCCTCGGTCAGATGACGGTGGACCGACGACTTCGCCGCGACCTGCGCGTAGGTCACGACGGCGCCGTGGTAATGCCGCGCCGGCGCCCAATGACTGTTGCGGAACCGGGGATCCAGACGGATGTGCACCCGCGCTGCTGCATCGGCCCACTGCGTCTTGAGATGCTCGGTCGGCGCGACCACGATGATCCGGTTGACCTCCCCCATGCGCATGAGCTCGACCGCGAGGGTGAGCGCGAAGGTCGTCTTGCCTGCACCGGGTGTCGCCGCGACGAGGAAGTCACGCTGATCCGCCTGGAAGTACTGTTCGAGCGCCTCCTGCTGCCAGGCGCGCAGCTTGTTCGCAGTACCCCAGGGGGCGCGCTGGGGGAAGGACGGAGAAAGCATCGAGTCAACGATAATCGCTGCCGCCGACACTCGGCACGCTCACGCGATCCGCCGCGCGCGTCCTCCCCACAGCCCACGCACCCGAGTAGGCTCGGTCACTGCGTGGCCGCCCCACATGGGCCGCGTTCGTTCGCGAAGGAGAGCTGGATGACAGACCAGGATTCGATCCGAACCCCGGAACTCGACAACGAGAATCCGCACCCCTGGCGGAGGTTCGTCGCGATCGGCGACTCGTTCACCGAGGGGATCGGCGACCCCGACCCGTCGCAGCCCGGCAGCCACCGCGGCTGGGCCGACCGCGTCGCCGAGGTGCTCTCGCGTCAGGTCGACGACTTCGCGTACGCCAACCTCGCCGTGCGCGGCAAGCTGATCGCCCAGATCGTGCGCGACCAGATCGAACCCGCCGTGGCGCTGCATCCCGACCTGATCTCGATCTGCGCGGGCGGCAACGACGTGATCCGTCCGGGCACCGACCCCGACGCCATCGCCGTCCAGCTGGAGGACGCCGTCGCACGCCTGTCGTCGACGGGTGCCGCCGTGCTGCTGTTCACCGGGATCGACACCGCCTTCACTCCTGTCTTCCGAGCGTTCCGCGGCAAGGTCGCGATCTACAACGAGAACGTCCGCGCGATCGCCGAGCGCCACGACTGCATCGTCGCCGACCAGTGGGCGCTCAAGGTCGTGCAGGACATGCGGTTCTTCGATGACGACCGTCTGCACTACAACTCGCTGGGCCATCATGAGGTCGCCCGCATGGCCCTGCGCGCGCTCAACGTGCCCAACGACCTCGAGTCCATGCAGCCCGAGCCGCTTCCGCTGCGCACCTGGCGGGAGGCGCGCTCCGAAGACCTCGGCTGGGCGCGGGAGCATCTGGTTCCGTGGGTGCTGCGGCGTCTTCGCCATGAGTCATCCGGTGATCACATCGTCGCGAAGCGTCCCGAGCCCTCGCCGATCATCTTCCCGTCGTCCGACTGATCATCTCATCCCATCCCATCCCGTCAGCGGCGTCCGAGCGCCCACAGCGCCACGGCCGCGGCAGACGCCACGTTCAGCGAGTCGACGCCTCCCGACATGGGAATCGTCACCACGGTGTCTGCCTCGTCGAGGGCGGTGCGTGAGAGTCCGTCGCCTTCGGATCCCATGACGAGAGCGACGCGCTCGGGACGGGACGCGACGTAGGCGTCGAGAGTCACCGCGTCGTCGCTCAGCGCGAGGGCTGCGACGTCGAACCCCGCGGCATGAAGGTCGGTGACGGCGGACGCCCAGTCCGTGATCCGGGTCCACGGCACCTGGAACACCGTTCCCATGCTGACGCGCACGCTGCGCCGGTACAGCGGGTCGGCTCCCCCGGGAGACACCAGCACGGCATCCGCTCCGAGCGCGGCGGCCGCACGGAATGCGGCGCCGACATTCGTGTGATCGCCGACGTTCTCGAGAATCAGCACGAGCGTGGCGGAGTCGATGATCTCACGCACCGTCGGCAGGTCAGGACGATGCATCGAGGCGATCGTGCCCCGGTGCACGGCGAAACCGGTCAGCGCCTCCGCCACGTCGTCCGGGACGACGTACACAGGTACATCGAGTTCTCCGACGATCGCTCGGATGTCCTCCACCCGCCGCTCCTGAACGAGGACCGATCGCGGACGATGCCCCGCAGCGACTGCTCGCGCGATGACTTTCGTCGATTCGGCGATGTACAGCCCGCCGGCCGGGTCGCTCACACTTCGGAGCGCGGTGTCGGTCAGTGCGCGATAGTCGTCGAGTCGTCGATCATCGGGATTCGTCACGCGCAGCAGTTCCACGAGCCCCAGTCTGCCATCGCTCTCCGAGTCGCCGTCGCGGTCGGCCGCGACGCGTCGAGCGGCCTGCACACGCCGTAGACTCGCAGAGGGAGGTCCTGTGAGCGCATCGAGTCCGGTCGAACTGTCGACCACCATCGCTCGCACCGCCGAACTCCTGCGCGGTCGAAAGATCGCCTTGCTCACCGGCGCCGGGATCTCCACGGACTCGGGAATCCCCGCTTACCGCGGCGAAGGGTCACGCAACCGGACCGATCCCATGACGATCCAGCGGTACCTGGCGGATGAGACGGCGCGGCGTCGTTATTGGGTCGGCGGGCATCTCGGCTGGCGGGCGTTCGCCCGCGCCGAGCCGAACCCCGGCCATCTCTCTCTCGCCGCCATGGAGTCCTCCGGACACGTCACCGGCGTCATCACCCAGAACGTCGACGGACTGCATCTGCGCGCGGGCAGCTCGCACGTCATCGAAGTGCACGGCACCATGCGCAGGGTTCTCTGCCTGAAGTGCGGCCAGGTCTTCGATCGCCGCGACATCGCAGTGCAGATCGAAGAGCGCAATCCGTGGATCTCCGTCCCCGAGAACGTGGCGCTCGCTCCCGACGGCGACGTGCTCCCCGAGAGCACCGACGGCTTCATCGTGCCGGTGTGCACGGTGTGCGAAGGGATGCTGAAGCCCGACGTCGTGTTCTTCGGCGAGTACGTGCCGCAGGGGCGCTTCAAGGCCGCGGAGTCGCTGCTCCGGGCGAGCGATGCGCTGATCGTCGCCGGCTCTTCCCTCGTCGTCAACTCCGGTGTGCGCCTCGTCGAGCGCGCACGACGTCGCAGCATCCCCCTGATCATCATCAACCGCGAGCCGACGCGCGCGGATGTCTGGGCCGATGCCACCATCGCCGCAGGCACCAGCGACGTGCTCCCCGCGATCCAGGAGCTCCTCGAATGACTCTGCTCACGCTCATCCGCCACGGCCAGACGGATTGGAACCTCGCCCGACGGATCCAGGGCTCCACCGACATCCCCCTGAACGAGAAGGGCCGTGCGGACGCACGGACCGCCGCGGATCGTCTCGAGGGCGTGACACATCACTCGATCTACGCCAGCCCGCTGAAGCGGGCGCGGGAGACGGCAGAGATCATCTCCGAAAGCCTGGGCCTCGGGGCTCCCGTGCTGGTGCCGGACATGCGCGAGCGCGAGTTCGGTGAGGGCGAGGGCATGCTCGTCTCCGACTACATCGAGAAGTACGGCGATTGGCTCTCGCCGGTTCCCGGCGCGGAGACCCTGGAAGGTGTCGCCGAACGGGCGCTGGTCGCCCTCGACGCGATCGCCCGCGATGCTCGCCGTCGCTCCGCACCGGTGGCGGAGTCCGTCATCGTCGTGACGCACGGCGGCGTGATCCGGTCACTGATCAACCACGTCTCAGGCGGCACGCTGCCGCGCGTCGGCGAGGTGCTCGCGAACGGTTCCGCCCACCGTTTCGAGGCCTCCCCCGGATCTCTGCGTCTCATCGACCAGGCGATCCTGGTCTGAACGACCGACCGCGGGAGATCGTTCGATCAGCGGGTGCGACCGAGCAGCGACCGAGCATGCCTCAGCACGGGCTCGTCGATCATGCGTCCGTCGAAGCGGAACACTCCTCGCTCGCTCGCTGAGGCTGCGAGAACCCGGCGGGCCCACTCGAGCGTCGCGTCGTCCGGAGCGTACGCCGCGCGGATGACCGCCACTTGACTCGGGTGGATGCACGCGGTCGCGATGAACCCGGACGCGGCAGCGTCGACAGCCTCGGCCTCCTGACCTGCGACATCGCCGATCTCGATGTGCACGGCGTCGATGGCGCCTTTGCCCTGTGCCCCCGCTTCGAGGAGAACGCGGGAGCGGGCATAGCGCGCGATGTCTCGATAGCCACCCTCCGGTGTGCGGCTCGATGTGCCGCCGAGGGAGGCGACGAGATCCTCCGCGCCCCACATCATCGCGACGACCTGCGGATGTGCTGCGATGCGATCTGCCGCGTGGATCCCCTTCGCCGTCTCGCACAGGGCGATCAACGAGAACCTCTCGTCGAAAGCGGTGAGGCTCTCAGCGCTCTCGGTCTTCGCGACCATCACGGTGCGGAAGTCGGTCTGAGAGAGCATGGCGAGGTCTGAGACGAGGGCGTCGGAACCCGGTGCGTTCACGCGGACGATCACTCGATCGGGGTCCAGGTCGGCATCGACGAGATTGTCGCGAGCTGCGGCCTTCGCCTCGGCCAGCACCGCGTCTTCGAGGTCGAGGATGACAGCGTCCGCCTTCTCGAGGGCGCCGCGGAACCGTTCGGGTCGATCGGCAGGGCAGAAGAGCAGTGCCGGTCCGAGATCGAAGCTCATCGTTCCCCCTCGGGAAGGCAGTGCACGAGCACCGTTCGGGTCGCGGTGGCGACGACTGTGCCGTCCTGGTTGCGTCCGGTATGCGCGATGGTCACGATCCCCTGCCCCGCTCGTGACGTCGAGAGCCGCTTGTCGACGACCACGCTCTCGGTGTACAGCGTGTCACCGGCGAACAGCGGATGCGGGAAGGCGATCTCGCCCAACCCGAGCTGCGCCACCAGGGTGCCTTGCGTGAGCTGCGCGACGGATGCCCCGACCATGGTCGAGAGCGTCCACATCGAGTTGATCAGACGCGCACCGAACGGCTGCTGCCCATCGGCGAAGGCGGCGTCGAGGTGCAGCGCCTGGGTGTTCATCGTGAGCGTCGTGAAGAGGACGTTGTCGGCCTCGGTCGCGGTGCGCCCAGGGCGATGAAGATATCGGGCATCGGTGACGAACTCCTCGAAGAAGAGACCGCGCTGGACGATGTCGTGCACGATCACCTCACCTCCTCGGTTCGCTGAGCGGATGGCATCCTGCCACGCTACCCGGCGAGCCCCAGCGCTCGCGCGATCACGAGGAGCTGCACCTCGGTGGTGCCCTCGCCGATCTCGAGGATCTTCGAGTCGCGATAGTGACGGGCCACCGGGAACTCGTTCATGAAGCCGTTGCCGCCGAAGATCTGCGTCGCGTCCCTGGCGTTGTCCATCGCGGCCTCGCCCGCCACGAGCTTCGCGATCGCCGCCTGCTCCGCGAACGGCCGCCCGGCGTCACGGAGCCGTGCCGCGTGGTGCCAGGCGAGCCGTGCCGTGTGCACTCGGGCACGCATGCGCGCGAGGGTGAACTGCGCGTTCTGTCGCGTGCTGAGGGCGCTGCCGAAGATGGTGCGACTCTTCGCATAGTCGACGGCTGCCTCGAGGCAGCCCTCCGCGGCGCCGGTCGACAGCGCGGCGATCGCGATGCGGCCCTCGTCGAGGATGCTCAGGAAGTTGCGGAAGCCGCTCCCCTGCTCGCCCAGGAGGTTGCCGGCGGGGACCCGTGCCCCGGTGAAGCTGAGCGGATGCGTGTCGGACGCGTTCCACCCGACCTTGTCGTACGGCGCCTCGACGGTGAAACCGGGTGTGCCGTTGGGCACGATGAGGGTTGAGATCTGCTTGCGGCCCCCCTCGTTCCCGGTGACCGCGGTGACCGTGACGAAACGCGTGATGGGCGTTCCTGAATTGGTGATGAACTGCTTCGACCCGTCGATGACCCATTCGTCGCCGTCGAGCCGGGCGGTGGTCCGGGTCGCTCCCGCGTCGCTCCCGGCCTCCGGCTCGGTGAGGCCGAAGCCCGCGAGCGCTCGGCCGGCGAGCAGGTCCGGCAGGTACTCCTGCTTCTGCTCCTCGGTGCCGAAGCGGAAGACGGGCATCGCACCGAGGCTGACTCCGGCTTCGAGCGTGATGGCGATGGACTGGTCGACGCGTCCGAGCGCCTCGATCGCGATGCCCAGCGCCATGTAGTCGCCGCCCTGACCCCCGTACTCCTCGGGGAACGGCAGGCCGAACAGCCCGAGGTCACCCATCTGGGCGACCACGTCCATGGACAGCGTGTGCGTGCGGTCCGCCTCGTAGGACTGCGGCGCGACGACCGTCTCGGCGAACTCGCGCACCATCGCCGCGAGTTCGCGCTCTTCATCGGTCAGCTCATGCATCGTCACTTCTCCTCCGTCGTCATGTGCGCGACCGGCTGGTCGCGTCGAACCTGATCGCCGACAGCGACCATGAGGCGCACCGTCCCGTCCTGGGGCGCCAGCACCGGGTGCTCCATCTTCATCGCCTCGATCGATACGAGCGGCGTGCCGGCGGTCACGACGTCGCCATCGCGGACATGCACGGCCACCACGCTTCCCGGCATCGGAGCTCTCGCATCCGGACCGTTCGCGGACTCTCTCTGCTCCCTCTGCTGCAGACGGTGCAGCAACAGGGCTCGGCGATCGAGAGGCTCCAGGCGCACGGTGCGTCCGTCCTCGCTGACCCAGACCGCACCGTCGTCGTCCACCGCAGCCATGGCGCGCGACCGCGAGCCGCTGGATGCAGGCGCGGGGATGACCTCGCCGCGTTCGGTCCGGAAGGAGATCTCGCGCCGATCGTCCTGCGTGAGGTCCTGCCACACCGCGCCCGCTCGCTGACTCGCCCTGGTCGCGCCGACCGCGTCATCCGTGCCTGAGACGGTTCGCCGTGCGGCGGCCAGCATCGTCGGCGATGGCGGCTCCTCGACGAGCGGCAGAAGCGTCTCGATGAGTCCCGTGTCGAGGTCCCCGGCCGTGACCCGCTCATCGCGGCAGAGTGTGCGCAAGAACCCGATGTTCGTGTCCACACCCAGCACGACGGTCCTGCTCAGAGCCTCATCGAGCAGGCGGAGCGCGGTGGTCCGGTCGTCAGCGAACGCGATGATCTTCGCGATCATCGGGTCGTAGAAGCCGGTCACGTCGTTGCCCGTCTCCACGGCCGCATCGACCCTCACGCCGCGCGGCGGATCGAACAGCAGCACGCGTCCGGTCGAGGGCAGGAACCCGCGCTCCGGCGATTCCGCGTACACGCGCGCCTCGACGGCGTGACCGTGCAGACCCGGCGCAGGGTCGAGACGTCCGCCTGCCGCGACGTGGATCTGCAGGGCGACGAGGTCGAGGCCGGTGACCTCCTCGGTGACGGGGTGCTCGACCTGCAGACGGGTGTTCATCTCGATGAAGAAGACCTGGTCCGGAGCATCGGCGTCGATGAGGAACTCCACGGTTCCGGCGCCGACGTACGAGACGCTCTGTGCGGACTGCGTGGCGGCTTCGAGGAGTCGGTCCCTCGTCGACTCGGGGATCCCCGCAGAGGGAGCCTCCTCGATCACCTTCTGGTGACGTCGCTGCAGCGTGCACTCGCGCTCGCCGAGGGTGATCACCGTTCCGTGAGCGTCGCCGAACACCTGCACCTCGATGTGCCGGGGGCGTCGGATGAGCCGCTCCAGGATCAGGGAGTCGTCACCGAACGCCGAACGCGCCACCCGTCGAGCGGACGCCAGTGCGGCGCTGAGCCCGGATGCCGCCTCGACGACCTCCATACCCTTGCCGCCGCCGCCCGCACTCGGCTTGACGAGCAGCGGGTAGCCGACAGCGTCGGCCTCGTCAGCGATCTCCGCGTCCGACAGTCCTCTCGCATCGAAACCCGGCACCACCGGGACCCCGGATCGCACGACATGGTCGCGGGCCTTCGCCTTGTCTCCCATGATCTGGAGTGCGTCGACCGACGGACCGATGAAGACGATGCCGCTCTCCGCGCATGCCTCGGCCAGCCCGACGCTCTCCGAGAGGAATCCGTAGCCCGGATGGATGGCCTGCGCTCCGGTCGCGCGGGCTGCGGCGATGACGGCATCGATGTCGAGGTACGACTCGGCGACCGGCGCCGGGCCGATCCGCACGGCTTGATCGGCCTCGCGCACATGGGGGGCGTCGGCATCCGCATCGCTGTAGACGGCGACGCTGCGGATGCCCATCGCACTGAGAGTGCGGATGACCCGGCGTGCGATCTCGCCTCGATTGGCGACGAGGACGCTGTCGAAACGATGGGAGGTGGGGACACTGTTCGTCATTGCGGTCACATCCGGAAGAGGCCGAAACGCGGCTCGGGCAGAGGGCTTCGCGCGACCACATCGAGGGCGAGCCCCAGCAGGTCGCGGGTCTGGGCGGGGTCGATGATGCCGTCGTCCCACAGGCGGGCGGTGGCGTAGTACGGCTCACCCTGGGTCTCGTACTGCTCCCGGATGGGCTGTTCGAACGCGAGCCTCTCGTCGGTACTCCACGCCTGTCCGCGAGCCGTCAGCTGGTCGTCCTTCACCGTCCCGAGAACGGAGGCCGCCTGGGCGCCGCCCATCACCGAGATACGGCTGGCCGGCCACGTCCACAGGAAGCGAGGCGAGTACGCACGTCCGCACATGGAGTAGTTGCCGGCCCCGAAGGATCCGCCGATGATGACGGTGAGCTTCGGCACGCGGGTGCTGGCGACGGCGGTGACCATCTTCGCTCCGTCCTTCGCGATGCCGCCCGCCTCGGCTTCCGATCCGACCATGAAGCCGGAGATGTTCTGCAGGAACACCAGAGGGATGCCGCGTTGGTCGCAGAGCTCTATGAAGTGCGCGCCCTTCAGGGCGGATTCGCTGAAGAGCACTCCGTTGTTCGCGACGATCCCGACCGGGTGCCCGTGCAGGCGCCCGAAGCCGGTGACGAGGGTCGTGCCGTACTCCTTCTTGAACTCGCGGAACGTCTCGCCGTCGATCAGCCGATCGATCACCTCGTGCACGTCGTACGGGGTGTTGACGTCGACCGGGACGACGTCATAGAGCGAGCCGGGTTCGGACGGCCGACGCGACTCGACCACGTCCCAGACCGGAGCGAGGGGCGACGGCAGGGTGGCGACGATGTCGCGCAGGATCTCGAGTGCGTGCTCGTCATCCTCGGCGAGATGGTCGACCACCCCGCTGCGCCGGGCGTGCAGTTCGCCGCCGCCGAGCTCCTCCGCCGACACGATCTCACCGATCGCCGCTTTCACGAGCGGAGGGCCGCCGAGGAAGATCGTCCCCTGGCCACGCACGATGACGGTCTCGTCACTCATCGCGGGGACATAGGCTCCGCCCGCCGTGCACGAACCGAGCACGGCGGCGAGCTGCGGGATCCCCTCCGCGGACATCCTGGCCTGGTTGAAGAAGATGCGTCCGAAGTGCTCGCGGTCCGGGAACACCTCGTCCTGCTTGGGGAGGAAGGCGCCGCCGGAGTCGACGAGGTAGAGACACGGAAGTCGATTCTCGAGCGCTATCTCCTGTGCGCGCAGGTGCTTCTTGACCGTGAGCGGATAGTAGGTTCCGCCCTTGACTGTCGCGTCGTTGCACACGACCATCACGTGCCTGCCATGGACGAGGCCGATCCCCGCGATGACTCCTGCGGCTGGCGCCTCTCCCCCGTACAGTCCGTCGGCCGCCAACGGGGCGATCTCGACGAAGGGGCTGCCCTCGTCGAGGAGCCTGGTCACACGATCACGCGGGAGGAGCTTGCCGCGCGCGATGTGCCGTTCCCGGGATGCCTGCGGCCCCCCTTGAGCGGCGACGGCCAGTCGTTCGTGCAGCTCGGCAGCGAGAGACTGCTGGGTTGCGGGCATCGTGACGTCCTCCTCGACCACATCGCGCCGGCGTCATCGCCCTGGCGCATTCGATGCTTTCTCGGTTAGTGTTCACTAACCGATCGCATCAGGTTAGCGAGGATTAACTGAGATGACAAGCCCTCCCACTGCGCGAGACCGCGCCAAGGCGGAGCGGTCTGACGCCATCCTCCGAGAAGCCTCACGGCTCTTCGCCGAGAGCGGATACAACGGTGTGAGCCTCGAAGACATCGGCGCTGCCGTAGGCGTTTCCGGACCGGCCGTCTACCGCCACTTCGCCGGCAAGCAGGCGCTGCTCGGCGCCGTGCTCGTCCAGGTGAGCGATGACCTGGTCTCGGGCGGCACGAGTGTCGCGGCTGGCGGGTCCACACCCGAGGAGCGCATCCGCGCGCTCGTCGCCTTCCACGTGGAGTTCGCGCTGGGTCACGCGGATGTGATCCGAGTGCATGACCGGGACGTCGCGCATCTCGCCGCTCAGGATCATGCGGAGGTCCGCCGGCTGCAGCGCGCATACATCGAGCTCTGGATCGAGACCCTGAGCCCTCTGGTCGATGCCGACGCCGACGAGCTTCGCCTGCGGGTGCAAGCGTGCTTCGGGCTCATCAACTCGACACCGCACAGCACGCGCGCGGCGTCCCGGCAGCGCTCCGCCACCGCGACAGTGCTCGCCGCGATGGCGGAATCAGCGCTCCGAGCGACTACCTGAGCAGCATCGCCCTCCCCGGTTCCTCCAACACGTCCGCGACGTCCTTGAGGAACCTCGCTCCCTCCGCCCCGTCGACGATCCGGTGGTCGAACGACAGGCTGAGAGTCATCACTTGGCGAAGGGCGATCTCACCGCGGTACTCCCACGGAAGGCGCCGGACGGCGCCGACGGCGAGGATTCCCGACTGCCCCGGAGGCAGGATGGGGGTGCCCGCGTCGATGCCGAACACACCGATGTTCGAGATGGAGAAGGTGCCGCCCGCCAGCTCGACAGGAGATGTGCGTCCTTCCCGCGCGGTGACGGCGAGAGATGCCACCGCATCGGCGAGCTCCGTGAGTGTCAGAGACTCGGCGTCGCGGATGTGAGGCACGATGAGTCCCCGCTCGGTCGCTGCGGCGATCCCGAGGTCCACGTATCCGAACTGCACGATCTCGCCGGCGGACTCGTCCCATCGGGCATTGAGCCCGGGCGTGCGACTCAAGGCGAGACAGGCCGCTTTCGCCACCACCGCAAGCGGACCGATCCGATGCTCCGAGAGTGAGCGGTCGCCCCGCAGCGAGGCGATGAGGTCCATCGTCGCCGTGACATCCACCGTGTGGAAGACCGTGACGTGCGGTGCGGTGAACGCGCTCTCGACCATCGCCGCAGCCGTGTGCTTGCGAACTCCGCGGATGGGGATCCGCGTCTCCCGAGAGCCATCACGGAGGCTCGCGGCATCGTCCGGAACCCGCGGTCGGGGAGGCGCGGGATCGACCGGTTCTGCGGTCGTCGCCTTGCGAGACGCGTAGTCGTCGACATCCCCGCGGGTGATCACGCGATCCCCCACCGTCGCCGCCACCAGCACGAGATCGATCCCGAGACGCTTGGCATACGCACGCACGGGCGGAGTGGAGCGCGGCCGCTCGGCGACGACCTCGACGCTCACGGTCGGCGATGCGTCGTGCGGCGCCGCTTCGAGCACGGCCGTGTCGGTCGCCGCCCGTCCGCCGACCGCACGTCTGGCACGTCGGGCCGGTCGCCCGGATGCTGATGGCGCAGCTCCGTAGCCCACGAGGTTGGGCTGCGCCTTCTCCTCAGCACCGCCGCCATCCGAGGCGGCAGACGAAGCGTCGTCGGCTCCCTCGACATCGAACTCGATCAGCGGCGCGCCCACTGCGACGGTCTCCCCCGCCGCAGCATGCAGGGCTGTGACGACGCCTGCGTGCGGAGAAGGCAACTCGACGATCGCCTTGGCGGTCTCGACCTCGGCGAGAGTCTGATTGAGCGCGACGACATCGCCGGGAGCGACGAGCCACTGGACGACCTCCGCCTCTGTGAGTCCTTCTCCGAGGTCGGGCAGTCTGAACTCCGCGTTCACGCGTCTGCTCCCGTCAGGCTGTTCGGACGGTCGAGCACCCGGTCGACGGCGTCCAGCAGTCGGTCGAGATCCGGCAGATGGTATTTCTCGAGCTTCGCCGGCGGGTACGGGACGTCGTGTCCGGTCACGCGCAACGGCGCCGACTCGAGGTACTCGAAGCAGCGCTCCGTGACGCTCGCGATCACCTCAGCCGCCATACCGGCCTCTCGCGACGCCTCGTGCGCGACGACGACACGGCCGGTCTTGCGGACCGACGTCGCCACGGTGTCGTAGTCGACCGGCGACAGCGAACGCAGATCGATGACCTCGAGCGAGATGCCATCGTCTTCGGCGGCCTCGGCGGCCTGCAGCGCGGTCGTCACCATCGCCCCGTAGGTGATGAGCGTCGCATCATCGCCTGTGCGGACGACTCGCGCGAGTCCCATGGGGGCGGCATCCGCGAGCGGGGCGTCGAGATCGACATCGCCCTTGTGGTGGTAGAGCCGCTTCGGCTCGAAGAAGATCACCGGGTCGTCCGACGCGATCGCCTGGCGAAGACTCCGGTAGGCGTCTTCCGGATTGGAGACCGCGATCACACGGAGCCCTGCGGTGTGCACGAAGTACGCCTCAGGCGATTCCGAGTGATGCTCGGCCGCACCGATGCCTCCCGCCCAGGGGATGCGGATCGTGATCGGCATCTTCACTCGGCCCTGCGTCCGGTAGTGCAGCTTCGCCACCTGCGCGACGATCTGGTCGAAAGCCGGATAGACGAAACCGTCGAACTGGATCTCGACCACAGGCCGATAGCCGCGGAACGCCAACCCGACCGCCATGCCGACGATGCCGGATTCAGCGAGGGGCGTGTCGATGACACGCTGGGGCCCGAACTCGTCGAGCAGTCCATCCGTGATGCGGAAGACGCCTCCGAGCTTGCCGATGTCCTCGCCCAGCAGCACGACCTTGTCGTCGTCGCGCATCGCCCGTCGTAGACCTGCTCCGAGCGCCTTTCCGAGAGTGATCTGAGTCATGCTCACGCCTCGCCGTCGAACGACGCGAGGTACGCGGCGTACTCGTCGCGCTGCCGCTCGAGGCCGGAGTGCGGCTCTGCGTAGACGCCGTCGAACACCGCGAGCGGAGGACGCGTCACCATGCCCAGGCACTCGGCGCGCATGTCTCGAGCCGCGGCGTCCGCCGCTCTCTGCGTGTCCGCGAGCTGGTCGTCGTCGAGCTCGCCGATCGAGCGCAGGTGTGCCTCCAGCCGGGCGATCGGGTCGCGCTCACGCCATGCCTCGAGTTCGTCGTCGCTGCGGTAGCGGGTCGGGTCGTCGGCTGTCGTGTGCGGACCCATGCGATATGTGACGGCCTCGATGTAGGCGGGGCCCTGTCCGGACCGCGCGTGCGCGAGAGCCCAGCGCATCGCGGCCATGCAGGCCAGCACGTCGTTGCCGTCCACGCGCAGGCTCGGGATGCCGAAGCCGGGCGCGCGTCCGGCGATCGGATACTGCGATTGCACCGACACCGGCTCCGAGATGGCCCAGTGGTTGTTCTGGCAGACGAACACCACCGGAGCCTGATACGAGGACGCGAAGATCATCGCCTCGTTCACATCTCCCTGGCTCGTGGCACCGTCGCCGAAGTAGGTGACGGCGACCTCGTCCGCATCTTCGTGACGGATGCCGAGCGCATACCCCACCGCGTGGAGCGTCTGCGCTCCGATGATGATCTGCAACGGAGCGACGCGGAGCGCTGCGGGGTCGTGACCCGCGCCCTCTTCACCACGCCACATACGGACGAAGTCGCCCGGCTGCGCGCCCCGTGCATAGATGACACCCGTTTCGCGGTAGCTCGGGAAGACGTAATCCTGCGGTGCGAGCGCCCTCGCGGTTCCGATCTGGGTCGCCTCCTGCCCCTGGCATGGCGCCCAGAGACCCAGCTGGCCCTGACGCTGGAGCGCCACGCCCTCCGCGTCGATGCGCCGGAGGATGACCATGTCGCGGTGAAGCGCGCGCAGTCCGGCACCGTCGACGTCGGCGACGAACCCGTCGAGACGAGTGTTCGCGACGCGCTCGCCGTCCGGCGCGAGGATGCGCTCCGCGAGTTCGAGATCCTGCGCCATGTCGGCGATCGGAGTGATCTGGGGTGACATCGTCGTCCTCCTCGTTCGTGGCCGTCGTCACGGGTTCTACGCGCGGCCCCGGCCTCAGCGCCGGTTCACTTGAGAGTACGTCCGCTCATCACCTCGCTCAAGCAATCGAGAGCGGCTTGAGCATGTTGCCAAATATGGGGTGCATCGTCCCTGCTATCGTTTGGCACTATGGCCGGACTTGACCGCATTGATCTGGAACTTCTCGCCGCACTCGCCGATGACCCTCGCGTGACGATCGTGGCGCTGGCAGAGAATCTCGGACTCTCCCGCAACACCATCCAGGCGCGCATGGCGCGACTCGAGCAGACAGGGATCTTCCAGTCGTACGAGCGGTCGTTCTCGACCGACGTGCTGGGGTTCCCCCTTCAGGCGTTCGTGAGCATCGGCGTGCGTCAGACCGAATTGCCGCGGATCATCAACGAACTGGCGCGCATTCCCGAGGTCGTGCAGGCGCACGGACTCAGCGGATCGATCGACCTGCTGGCACGCGTCGCGTGCAGGGACGCCCGCCACCTGTTCGACACCGATGCGCGCATCCTGTCGATCGACGGAGTCGAGCGGACCGAGACCTCCCTGGCCATGGGCGAGGTCATCCCCTTCCGGGTTGCCGGCCTCATCGGGCTCGCGAGACGGGAATCCTGAGGAATCGTCGTACGGCGCCTGCAGCCTCGGCAGGCGTCTCGTAATGGATCAGGTGTCCGACCTCGGCGATCTCCACGAGGGTCGCGTCATCGAATCTGGTGGCGAGCTCCCGCTCGACCTCGATCGGTGTGATGTCGTCGCGCTGAGCGGCGATGAGCAGAGTCGGGGTCGGGATCGAGCGGGCGAATTCGCTCACATCATGCGACACGCTCGTCACGAACGCGTCCCGCAGGACATCGCGGTCGGCGAAGCGTGAGAAGTAGGTGTCGTGCTGATCGTGGATGAAACGGCGCAGCTGCGGGTCCGACGTCTTCGCCATCGTGATGCTCATGACTCTGACGATCAGTCGATTCCGCAGCAGAGCAGTGCCCAGCCGCTCGGGCAGCCGCGCCCCGAGCGAGTAGTACAGCACGGCCAGCCGCGTCATGATGCCCTTGGGGCCCTCGAGGGCGGGTGCGCCGATCGGATTGATGAGGATCAGCCGCGGAGTCTCGAGCCCTGCCGCCACGGCCGCGGAGGCGACGATCGATCCGAAGGAGTGCCCGAGGATCACCGCCCCGGGGGCCACCGCAGCGGCGAACTCGGTCAGCCACGCGACATACTCATCGAGATCGTACGAGCGCCCGGCGACGGGCGCCGTCTCTCCGAAGCCGGGAAGGTCGGGAGAGATCACCCGGACCTCGGGAAGGAACGCGAGAACCGGCTCGAGACCGTGGTGCTCGCCTCGGAATCCATGCACGGCGACGACTGTCACATCTGCGTCGGAGGGACCGTACTCCCAGTACACGGTCGTCCCGCCTCTGACCTCGACCTCATGACGCACGACCGGCAGTCGGCTCAGACGGTCGGCATACGGAGAGGGCGCTGGCATGGATCAAGTCTAGGGTCGTCGCATGCGGGATCCCCGTGTGCCTCCGCCCCGATGTCGGAGCCCGGTTCTACGGTGAGATCATGCCCCCGGCACCCTCGCTCCCGCACTGGATCACTCGCGTAGGCGTGTTCGACCTCGAGACGACCGGTGTGGACGTGGAGCACGACCGCATCGTCAGCGCACACGTCGGGCTCCTCGACGCCGGCGGCCGCGAGATCGCCGCACGGGACTGGCTCGCGGATCCCGGCGTGTCGATTCCGGACGGCGCCACCGCCGTGCACGGGATCACGACCGAGCACGCGCGCCGCCACGGACGGCAGGGCGCCGAGGTGGTCCGAGAGGTCACGGCGGCCCTGCGATCCCTGCTTTCTCAGGGTGTGCCGATCGTGGCCTACAACGCCGCATACGATTTCTCCCTCCTGGCGCACGAGGCGCACCGCCACGGCATCCCGCCACTGGAGGACCCTTCACCGATCATCGACCCGCTCGTGATCGACAAGGCCTATGACCGCGATCGTCCGGGCAAGCGCACGCTCGAGGTGGTCGCAGCCCTCTATGCGGTGCGCCTCGAGGACGCCCACGAAGCGGCGGCGGATGCCGTGGCCGCAGGCCGGGTCGCGCAGGCTCTGGCCCGCCAGTTCGTGCTTCCGGATACCCTGGAAGAGCTGCACACACGCCAGATCGGGTGGGCCCGCTCTCAGGCGGCGAGCCTCACGGAGTACTTCATCCGGATGGGCCGCATCAAACCTGATGAGCGCCTCGACGGAACCTGGCCGGTCCGTGCACGTCGAACCGTTCAGGAGGTGCCCCGCGATGCGTTTCCGTACCAGTGACGTCTCGCGTGTCGAGAGCACCTGGAAGCAGTTCGTCCCGTCCGCCGTGCTGCACGACGTCGACCCGCAACGCTTCCGCTTCGACTGGCACTCTGCCGATCTCGGTGCCGTGAGTCTCGTGCGCTACGACCTCGCCGCCGAGGTGCGCTCGACAGCCGAACCACAGGACCAGGTGCTGGTCTGCCGTGTCGATGGGCCCGATGCCCGGGTGTACTCCGATCGAGGAGATCTCGATGCGAGTCTCCCCTGGATCTCCGATGGTCCGAGAGTGCGCGCCCGCTGGGATGCGGGAGCGAGGGTCACGGCACTCGTCTTCGAGCGGGACACCCTGACCCACCTCGCGAAGAGGATCAGTGGCGACGACGGCGTATCCGTCCGCGTGGGCGATCTCGCTCCGCGCTCCGCGCACGCCGGGGCCGCCTGGGATCGCATGTTCGCGTATCTCGAGATGAGCGCCGCGGATCTCGTCGACGATGCGGACGATGACGATCTCGTGCGCAGCGAACTGGCCCGCCATGCCGCGGCGACGACGCTCGCGGCCTTCGCGACGACGAGTCGCCTGCAACGGCATCGGCCGGCGCAGAGCACGCCGGCGCCGGCGACGGTGCGTCGCGCCCTCGCCTTCATCGCCGAGAACTCGCACCGGCCGATCACGGTCGACGACGTCGCCGCTGCCGTCCACATCTCGACGCGAGGCCTTCAATACGCCTTTCGGCGCGCGCTCGACACGACGCCGGCGGAGTCGCTGAGGCAGGCGCGCCTCGATGGAGCGCACCGCGACCTGCGTTCGGGCTCACCGACGACGGTCGCCGCGGTGGCGAGACGGTGGGGTTTCTCGCATCCGTCTCGCTTCGCCGCGGCGTATCGCGAGAGCTTCGGCGTGCTTCCTTCTGTGACGGCGGCGAAGCACCGTCGATGACACTATGCGAACAGATTGTTCGCACGTGTCGCGCGCCGCGACCAGCACGCCGAGCGCGGCGCCGACTGAGACATATATTCCGAGATATGGGTTCTCTCTATTACGGCGGCTCGGAGCCGATCCATATTGAAGATCGGGCGCTCGCGCACCTCAAGGTCGTCGTCGCGACGAAGTTGCGTCGCAACGAGAGCTTCACACTCACGTGGAAGCATCCCGACGGTGACACCGAAGGCCGTTCGACGGTCTGGCTGCATCCGTCGATCCCGCTGCGGTTCGTCTTCGACGAGAGCGAGACGCCCGAGCTCAGCCGCCGATGGATCGAGGATCTCGCTCATTCGGCCAACTCGAGCGGGGGCATCACGCTCGTCGACGAGGTCATCGACCCCTCGCCCGACCTCGACGCCGCGGGCACTCACTGACGTCCACAGGCATCGGCACGCACCCGCCGGTGTCAAGCCCCTCGCGCCCGACGTCGGGTGATGCCACGATCGAACCGATGACGGCACGCACCGATGGGCACACGATGGAGACGGTCGATGGCCTTCCGTCGACGGCGAATCAGGGCACACGGCTCACCACGTCAGTGGTCATCCCGGTCAAGGACGATGCCGAGCTGCTGGCGCGCTGCCTGAGCGCTCTGCACGCCCAGGACCAGCCGGCCGACGAGATCATCGTCGTCGACAACAACTCATCCGACTCGTCGGCCTCCGTCGCCCTCGCCTGGGGTGCGCGCGTGCTCACGTGTCTCGATCCCGGCATTCCCGCTGCAGCGTCGACCGGGTATGACGCGGCTCTCGGCGAACTGATCCTGCGCCTCGACGCGGACTGCGAACCGGATGTTCAGTGGATCACGGCCATCGTCTCGGCCTTCGACGACGACGAGCACCTCGGGGCGATCACTGGGCCCGCACGCTTCACGGACGGCCCGGCAGCACTGCGCACGCCGCTCTCGCGGCTCTATCTCGGCGCCTATATGACCCTCTTGAGCGTCACTCTCGGACATCTGCCCCTCTTCGGATCCAATCTCGCGTTCCGCAGGGTGGCCTGGCAGGCCGTGCGGTCCGACGTGCACCGAAGAGACCCCGACATCCACGACGACCTCGACCTCGCCTTCCACCTCGGCGAGAACCACCGCATCGCCCGGCTCCCGCACACCACGATGGGGATGTCGATGAGGCCGCTCACCGCAGGACAGTTCGGTCGACGCGTGCACCGAGGCGTCCGTAGCGTGCTCGTGCACTGGCCCCGCGACTTCCCACCCGTGCGTTGGGGACGGCTCATCGTTCGCCGCCGCCTGTTCAGCACCGCGGGACGGAGCGCCCGGTGACGGTCGTGCCGCTGATCGGTCCCGCTGCTGCACCGGACCTGCACGTGATGTCGTTCAACATCCGTCGCGCGATGGAAGGCGCCCTGCGTCGGAAGCGTGACCGCTGGAGCCATCGCGAGCCTGCGGTCGCCGAGATGATCCGCTCGGAGCGGCCGACCGTCCTCGGACTGCAGGAAGTGCTCCCCCGATCGCTGAACGCCGTCACCGACGCCCTCGGGCGGGACCATCGGTTCATCGGCAGAGGGAGGAACCGCGATGGCACCGGTGAGGGAACACCCATCCTCTACGACGCGTCGCGGCTGGAGCTACGCGGGTGGGACCAGCACGCTCTCTCGACACGGATCGACGAGCCGGGCAGCCTGTCATGGGGAGCGCTCTTTCCTCGCATCGTCGTCTCCGCGGAGTTCAGGGACAGGTCGACAGGGGTCGGGTTCCTGGTCGTCAACACCCATCTCGATCATCTCTCGCGTCGGTCTCGGCGACGTTCTGCCGAGGTCATCGCCGCACTGGTTCGCGCGCGCGCCCTTCCGACGGTCGTGATGGGAGACCTGAATGCGGGCCCCGGCTCCCAGGCCCTGTGCACACTCGTCTCGCGCGCCGATCTGAGCGACTCCTGGGGCGCGGCAGACGATCGGCTGACGCCCCTGTGGAGCACCCTCAGCGGATATCGGCGTCCGAAGGTCGGCGGTCGACGCATCGATTGGCTGCTCGTCAGTCCGGATGTCCGAGTCCGTGCCGCTGCAGTGAACGCACACGTCTTCGACGGGATCGCACCCTCGGATCATCGCCCGGTGCAGGCGCTCCTGCGCCTGACGGGGAGGACACCGTGAAAGAGGACTTCCTGCGACCGCCGCGCACCGTCACGGAGTGGTCGGCCGACTTCGTGCGGGCGGTGGGCATCATCGGGGTCGCCGTCGCGCTGGTATGGCTCGCCCCGACCGACGCCGGCATCGCGGCGCTTGCCCTTCCCGCACTGATGCTGCCGCGAGTTCTGGGCATGCGCGGGTGGTTCGACCTCACTGTATGCGCCACCGTGCTCGTGGCGGCGTGGAGCAATGTGCTCGACCTGTACCGGTCGATCCCCGGATGGGACCTGCTCCTGCACCTGATCTGCACGGGGGTTCTCACGGTCGTCGCCGCGCTGATCCTCACCCGGGCAGATGTCGTTCCCCTGACTCGCGACTCGGGCGCCAGCCGACGCACGTCGCTGATCCTCGCGCCCGTCGTGGCGCTCGCGCTGAGCGCGGTGTGGGAGATGATCGAGTGGCTCGGCTGGGCCTACCTCAGTGACGAGATCTTCGTCACCTACCAGGACACGATCGGCGACATGGTCTTCGGCGCCTTGGGCGGGATCGCCGCCGGAACAGTCCTCGCGACGTCGTCCCTCGATCGACAGCGGTCGACCGATGACGTCGCTGCGAAGCGGAGCAGGAGTAGGGCGGGCGGGACTTGAACCCGCGATCGTTGGGTTATGAGCCCACTGCCTTAACCAGCTTGGCCACCGCCCCGTGAGGACCAGCCTATCGGTCGAATCCGATCAGATCGGTGTCGTCGCGGCGTGGGTCCGGACGTGCGCGAGGTAGACGTCGGCGTTCGCGATCAGGTCGGCACGCTCCTGGTCGCTGAGCGCTCGGCGCACCTTCGCGGGCACCCCGGCCACCAGTGATCCGTCTGGCACCTCTGTGCCTCCGAGCACGACGGCTCCACCGGCGATGAGACAGCCGGCGCCGATGACGGCCCCGCTGAGCACGACGGCTCCCATGCCGATGAGCGAACCGTCTCCGATCGTGCACCCATGGACGACCGCGTTGTGACCGATCGACACCTTCGCGCCGATGACGACCGGATGCGCCGCGTCGACATGGACCGAGACGTTGTCCTGGACGTTGCTGTCCCGTCCGACCACGATGGAGGCAGAGTCGCCTCGAAGGACCGCGTTGTACCAGACACTCGCGCCCTCGGCCAGCGACACGTCTCCCACGATGCGTGCGCCCTCGGCGATGAACGCGTCGGCGGCGATCCACGGGGACTTCCCCGCCAGGGCGAGGACGGAGGCTCCGGCAGCGATGCTCATAAGGTGAGACTATCCTCCCAAGCCCGGATTTCCGCGTGATTCCGGGCCACTAAGCCGAGCCTTCGCTTGCTTGCGGAATGATTTCAGACGAGTAGCGTTGTCCTCATCAGGCACGAAGAGACAACTCCGGAGGAGTCACAATGAGCAAGGTACAGACCGTTTCCACCACCGCCAGCGACCCGACCGTGGCCGCTGCAGCGTCTCAGTTCCTCTCCCCCGTCGTGCTCGGTCTCCAGGCGCTGACGATCGACGGCAAGCAGGCGCACTGGCATGTCCGCGGCGCCAACTTCGTCGGAGTTCATGAGCTTCTCGACACCATCGTCGCGCACGCCGGCGACTTCGCCGACACGGCCGCCGAGCGGATCGTCGCCCTCGGTCTCCCGATCGACGCGCGCATCAGCGCCGTCGCCGCCAAGGGCGGTGCGACGTCGGTTCCGGCTGGCTTCACCCAGTCCGATGAGCTCGTGCGCGCCGTCATCTCCGACATCGACGCGATCCTCGTCGACGTGAAGGCAGCGATCGACGGGCTCGACGAGGTCGACCTCACGAGCCAGGACGTCGCGATCGAGATCATGCGCGGGCTCGAGAAGGACCGCTGGTTCCTCGTGTCGCACATCGCAGCCTGAGCACCCACGCGACGAAGAAGGGCACCGGGCTTCCGGTGCCCTTCTTCGTTCTCGCGCTCATCCGCCGTAGGTCAGCCGCCCGGCGACCATCGTCGCCATGACCGGCATCCCTCGCAGATCCGCACCTGATGCGGAGAGCGGGTCGTAGCCGCACAGGGCGATGTCTGCGGCCTCCCCCGGACGCAGAGCCGTGCGGACGCTCGCCTGGATCGCCTGTTCCCTCGTCAGTCGCTCTTCGGGGTGCCAGGGGTCGCGATCATCGTCCGTGCGGGTGACCGCAGCGGCGATCGCCTGCCAGGGATCGAGGGGAGCCACGGGAGCGTCGGATCCGAAGCGGATCTCCACACCGGCGTCTCGGAGGGCACTGAGCGGATAGCCGATCGACGTCTGCCCGGCCCAGTGCCGGCCGACCAGATCCCTGTCATCGAGCGCGTGCTGCGGTTGCACACTCGCGATGACGCCGAGCCTGCCGAACCGCGCGAGGTCGGAGTGCCGCACCAGCTGAGCGTGCTCGATGGTTCCGACGGCACCCGCCACCGTGAAGGCGTCCAGCGCCCCGGTGACGGCGCGATCACCGATCGCATGCACCGCGACCGAGAGCCCTGCGCCGGTGGCTGTCGTGAGCAGCTCGGCGAGCTCGGCGGTCGGCACATTGAGCACCCCGAAGTTCTCGGGATCGCCAGGATACGAATGCGAGCAGGCCGCAGTGCGCGTGCCCAGCGAGCCGTCGCTGATGATCTTCAGCGGCCCGATCCGGATCAGGCCGCGCCCGGCTTCCGGTGCGTCCGCCGCCTCGTGCAGCTCGCCCGACCGGAGCCCGGCGCGGATCGCACGTCCGAGGTCGAAAGGGTAGATGGCGAACTCGACACGATGGGCAGCGAACCCGGCGCCGATACGCCGCGGCCAGGCATCGGCGTTCCAGGCCATGTCGAAGTCCACCAGGCCGGTGATGCCTCGAGAGGCGGCCCTGTCCCCCGCGTCGCGGACCGCTCTGTCGCCGCGTTCCGGGTCGACGGCGTTCAGGCGACGGGAGATCTCGAAGGCTTGCTCCTCTCTGAGCATCCCGTCCGGACTGTCGAAGCCCTCGAGCCGCAACGCCGCCGAGTTGAGCCACGTGCTGTGCACATCCGCGTTGATGAGATAGGTGGGCACTTCTCCCGTGGCGCTGTCGAGAAGTGCGAGCGAGGGCTGATCGGGCCACATCGCATCACGGAACCCGCTGCCGACCTTCCGCCCGTCCGGGAGGGGCGCCGCGGAGGACATGATCGCAGCCGCCTCCGACGCGGAGCCCGCGCCACCGAGAGCGACGCGTTCGGCGGCCAGAGCCCACTGCACCGTGTGCACGTGGTTGTCCCAGAGGCCCGGCACGGCCCACGCTCCGTTGCCGTCGAGGATGCGCCCCTGTGGCGGCAGCGCTCCGGCGGGGGCGATGTCGCTGATCCGGCCGTCTTCGATGAAGATGTCGACGGGCTCGTCGTCGATCAGGAACTCCTTGCCCGGTCCTGAGATCCGGACGCCCGAGAGGGTGGCCACGCTGTCTGCGGCGCCGGTCACGAGCGGGCTCCGACGCGCGCCTGCTGGGCGCGACGCATCTCGGCGGCGAGGGCGGGCTGTGCGTACGGCCCATCGGCCTCGAGTTCGGCGATGATGGTCTCCACTGTCTCGGCCGGCTTGTTCTGACTCAGTTTGCGTTTGGCGACGACGCGTGTCGGGGTGAGCCTGAATCCCACCGTCCCTGCGGCCAGCCGTGTGATGAACGCGGGGTCGTTCGGCCGTTCCCACATCTGCCGTGGCTCCGGCATCCGCCCCTCGAAACGGTCGACGAGTCGATCGAGAACGGCGAGATTCTCTTCGTCGCTGAGTATCTCGGGAACTCCGGCAAGATGAACGGCCGTGTAGTTCCACGTCGGAACGGACGGGACATCGCCATACCAGCCCGGTGAGATGTAGCCGTGCGGCCCCTGGAACACGATGAGCAGTTCCCTCTCGCCCAAGCCGTGGATCAGGTCGTCGGGCCGGCCGACGTGACCGACGACCGTGAGATCATCGCGATCCTGGTCGAGCAGCACGACGTAGTGAGAAGAGACGAGGCCCTCCGGTCCGTCGCTCACTATGGTCGCCCACGGATCGGCATCGATGACCCGACGGATCTCGGCCACATCAGCGAGCGTGAAACTGGGGTTCTGACGCATCCTCTCAGCCTACGGCTGACCGGTCAGGCCTGGCAGCGCGGGCACCAGTACAGCTTGCGGGCGCCGATCTCCTCGAGGGCGATCTCGGTGCCGCAGATACGACACGGCAGACCGGCACGATGGTAGACCCAGTGGCGATCGTCGCGGCTCGCCATCGCCGCCCGATAGGCGTCGGGCGACAGATCATCCATGGTCATCATCTGGCCGGTCTCCACACCGACGGCCAGCAGCCGCACCCAGTCGCGCCACAGTGCTCGCACGACCTCCTCGGGCACCTCGCGGCCGGGCGTGTGGGGGTTCAGCCGCTGTCGGAACAGCATCTCCGCCCGATACACGTTTCCGATGCCGCTGACCACGGCCTGATCCATCAGCAGAAGTGCGATCACCGTCTGCTTCTTACGCACCGCCTGCACGAAGCGCTCCTCGTTCTGCGCGGGATCCCCCACGAGGGGATCCGGGCCGAGCTTGGCGACGCTTGCGAGCATCTCCTCCGGACTCTGGAGCACGCAGGCCGTGGGGCCGCGCAGATCGGCAGCCGTGATGTCGGTCATCAGACGCAGTCGAACCTGTCCGACGACCGGTGGGGGCCATTCGAGTCCCTCGTCGGCGAGCCCCTTCGTCTGCTCCGACATGCGCACGTGCACCCGAGTCCGGCGAGGTGCGCCGATCGAGGCGAGCGAGTTCTCTCCGGCATCGTCGAGGATCTCCTCGTCGACCACAGTTCCGCGCTGGTTCGTCTGGCCCATGCGGCCGTTCGCAGAGGCGATCGTTGGGTCGACCAGGATGTCGCCGGCGAAGTCCCACGCTCCGTAGAGGCCGAGGTGCACCCGAAGCCACACATCGCCTTCGGCCTCGAGGAACATCTGCTTTCCCACCGCCTGCACGCTGATCGCCTCACGACCGTTCAGGACGGCCGCACCCTCGGCGAATCGTCCCTGGGGGCTCGAGGCGAGCATCTGCTTCCCGACGAAGTTACGGTCGAACTGGCGCGCGATGCGGTGGACCGAATGTCCCTCGGGCATCTCAGGCTCTCGGGTCCGGGAGCAGCGAGCCGTTGCGCTCGAAGTCCGCGATCTGACCGATTCGGCGGATGTGGCGCTCGTCCTCCGAGAACGGCGTCGCGATGAAGGTGTCGATGAACGAGGTGACCTCGTCGAAGGAATGCTGCCGCGCCCCGATCGAGATCACGTTCGCGTCATTGTGCTGGCGGGCCAGCTCGGCGGTCGACGTGTTCCACACCAGCGCGGCGCGGACACCCTCGACCTTGTTCGCGGCGATCTGCTCGCCGTTGCCGGAGCCGCCGAACACCACACCGAGCGTCTCGACACCGGCCGCCTGATCCGCGACGACGGCCTGCGCCGCACGGATGCAGAATGCGGGGTAATCGTCGAGCGCGTCGTACTCGATCGGCCCGTGATCCACGACCTCGTGTCCCGCGCCGCGGAGGTGATCCTGTAGCTGCGTGGAGAAGTCGAGACCGGCGTGATCGGTGGCGATATGGATGCGCATGGCATCCATCCTAGAAGCGCCGCGGGTCAGCGGCTGCTCACGGGGCCACGCCGGCGGCGGCCGGCTTGAATCCGGCGCGGACGTTCTCGCAGCAGCCCGGACGGCACACGTCGAACGCACCCGGCAGCGACGTCACATGAGGGCGCTCCTCGTTGGGGCGGCCTTCCAGCCGCTCGGCGATCAGGTCGACGATGCCGGTGACGAATGACGGCGCCACCCCGGGCGTGGGAGTGCGTGTGAAAGCCAGTCCGGCCTCTTCCGCAGCTTCGGCCGCCTCGGTGTCGAGGTCCCAGAGGACCTCCATGTGGTCGCTCATGAAACCGACCGGCACGACCGCCACGGCTTTCCGACCGCGCTCGGGGAGTTCGCCGATCACGTCGCACACATCCGGCTCCAGCCACGGCTGCGAGGCGGGACCCGAACGGGACTGGTAGACGAGCTCCCACGACACGTCGGCCGCCTCGGGGATGCTCTCGCGGACTCGATCCATGACCCACGCGGCGACCGCGAGGTGCTGCGCCGCGTAGGCGCCGCCCTCGCCCCAGTCGATGTCCCGCGCACCGGAGCGCTCCGCGTCGGCCGTCGGGATGCTGTGGGTCGAGAACAGGATCTGGATGTCCGCGGGGGCGATGCCCTGTCCGAGGAACGCCTCCACGGCCTCGCGGACGCCCGTCTCGAACGACTCGACGAATCCGGGGTGGTCGTAGAAGGGACGGATCTTGTCGATCGTCACCGTGTCGCCGAGCTTCGTCTCCTCGAGCACGCGTGCGAAGTCCTCGCGATACTGCCGGCAGCTCGAGAACGAGCTGTAGGCACTGGTGGCGAACGCGAGCAGCGTCGTCTTCCCGTCGGCGGCCGCCTCGGTCACGACCTCCTCAAGGTACGGACTCCAGTTGCGGTTGCCCCAGTACACCGGAAGATCGATGCCGCGGCGTGCGAGCTCGCCCTCCAGAGCCTCCTTGAGGATGCGGTTCTGACCGTTGATCGGGCTCACGCCACCGAAGTGACGGTAGTGATGCGCCACCTCTTCGAGTCGTTCATCGGGGATACCGCGACCGCGCGTGACGTTGCGGAGGAACGGGATGACGTCGTCCTGTCCCTCGGGCCCTCCGAATCCGGCGAGCAGGATGCCGTCGTACGCCGTCGGCGTCGATACGTAGGGCGCACCTTCGGCAGCGGCAGCAGAGGCAAAGAGGACGTGGTTCGGCTCGATCGCGGTCACCCCTCCATCCTTTCACCTTCCAGACGTGAGACAGGCCGCCGTGCTGGCGTAGGCTGTCATGGTTGCCGTGGGCGCCAACTGCGCTGGGTTGCGGCAGCATCCCCTCACCCCTGGGAGTACAGCTGTGCCTGGAGAGAACCTCACCCGCATCGAAGCGCAGGAGCGCCGCGACGTCATCGACACCCAGTCGTACGAAGTCTCGCTCGACCTGACGAAGGGTGCGGAGGTCTTCGGCTCCCGCAGCGTCGTCCGGTTCACCGCGACGCCGGAGAGCACCACCTTCATCGATCTGATCGCCCGCGACGTGCGCGAGATCTCGCTGAACGGCGAGCAGCTGGACCCCGACGAGGTCTTCGCCGACTCGCGCATCGCACTCGCCGGTCTGCAGGCCGAGAACGTCCTCGTGGTCGACGCGGACTGCCTCTACACGAACACCGGAGAGGGACTCCACCGGTTCGTCGATCCCGTGGACGGCGAGGTCTACCTCTACTCGCAGTTCGAGGTCCCCGACTCCCGACGCGTGTTCGCGGTGTTCGAGCAGCCCGACCTCAAGGCGACGTTCCAGTTCACGGTCACCGCACCGGCGTCGTGGAAGGTCGTCTCCAACTCCCCCACGCCCGAGCCCATCGTGCACGACGACCACTCGGTCGCCACCTGGGGCTTCGAGCCCACCCCGCGCATCTCCTCGTACATCACCGCGCTCGTCGCCGGGCCCTACGAAGCGACGTTCTCCGAGCTCACCAGCGCCTCGGGCCGCGTGATCCCGCTCGGCGTCTACGGACGCAAGAGCCTCTGGCAGCACCTCGACGCCGACTACATCTTCGACAAGACCCGCGAGGGATTCGCATACTTCGAGTCGAAGTTCGGCGTCCCCTACCCGTTCGCGAAGTACGACCAGCTCTTCGTCCCGGAGTTCAACGCCGGCGCCATGGAGAACGCGGGCGCGGTGACCTTCACCGAGACCTACGTCTTCCGCAGCAAGGTGACCGACGCCGTCAAGGAGCGTCGCGTCGTCACGATCCTGCATGAGCTCGCACACATGTGGTTCGGCGACCTCGTCACGATGAAGTGGTGGAACGACCTCTGGCTGAACGAATCGTTCGCCGAGTGGGCGTCGACGATCGCGACCGCCGAGGCCACCGAGTGGACCGAGGCATGGACCACGTTCAACGCGATGGAGAAGACCTGGGCCTACCGTCAGGATCAGCTTCCGTCCACCCACCCGATCGTGGCCGAGATCAACGATCTCGAAGACGTGCAGGTGAACTTCGACGGCATCACCTACGCGAAGGGCGGCTCGGTTCTCAAGCAGCTCGCCGCCTGGGTCGGCATCGAGGAGTTCTTCGCGGGTGTCTCGCAGTACTTCCAGAAGCACTCGTGGGGCAACACCGAGCTGAGCGACCTGCTCACCGAGCTCGAGGCCACCAGCGGTCGCGATCTGAGCACCTGGTCGAAGAAGTGGCTCGAGACCGCGGGCGTGAACACGCTCGAACCGGTGATCGCCGACGACGTCGACGGCACCATCACGCGGTTCGCCGTGACGCAGACTGCTCCTGCGGACTACCCCACCATCCGCCCTCACCGCCTCGGCATCGGCTTCTACAACCTCCAGGACGGCGCACTCGTGCGGTCGCACTATGCCGAGGTCGACGTCGACGGAGACCGCACCGAGGTCCCCGAGCTGCACGGTCTCAAGCGCCCCGACCTGGTGCTGCTCAACGATGAGGATCTCGCCTACGCGAAGATCCGCCTCGACGACCGTTCCCTCGCCACGGCGATCGAGCACCTCGCAGACATCCGTGATCCCCTCGCACGCTCGCTCGTGTGGGGAGCGGCGTGGGATCAGACCCGCGACGCCGAGACCGCCGCATCCGATTACATCGATCTGGTGCTGGGCAACATCGGCCGCGAGACGGAGTCGACCACGGTCCGTACGACCCTTGCGCAGCTGCGCACGGCTGCGACGCTCTACGTCACGCCGGAGGACCGCCTGGCGGCCCGCCAGAAGGTCGCCGACGGTCTCTGGGCACTCGCAGAATCCGCCGAATCGGGCAGCGACAGCCAGCTCCAGTTCGTGACGGCCTTCGCGAACGCGCTCGTCACTCCCGAGCACGCCGGCATCGTGGGTCGACTGCGCTCCGGCGAGGAGACGCTTCCCGGTCTCGAGATCGACGCGGACCTCAGCTGGCAGCTCCTTGTGGGCCTCGCCACGATCGGAGCGACGGACGCAGCATCCATCGATGCCGCGCTGTCCTCGGACAACACCTCGAAGGGCGGCGAGTTCGCCGCGCAGGCCCGTGCCGCGCTGCCGGACTCCGCCTCGAAGAAGGCCGCGTGGGCCTCGCTGATCGATCGTGACGACGCTCCGAACACGATCGTGCGTTCGGCCGCACTCGGCTTCGTCCACCCGGCGGGCGCCGAATCGCTCCGAGAGTTCGTTCCGGCGTACTTCGACATGCTCGTGCCGATCTGGGAGTCCCGCAGCTACCAGATCGCGCAGTACCTCATCGTCGGCCTGTTCCCCACCGCCATCGCGGATGTCGAACTGCGCGATGCGACGCGGGCCTGGCTGTCCGCGAATCAGGACGCCGCACCGGCACTCCGTCGTCTCGTGCTCGAGAACCTCGCAGACGTCGAGCGGTCGCTCGCCGCGCAGTCTCGCGACGCAGAGGACTGACCCGTCTCTCCCGATCAGGCCTCTGTGCGGTGCATCCAGCCCGCGCAGAGGCCTGATCGCTACTCTGGAGGGGATGATGCAGCCATTCGATACGAACCCTGACCCTGCAGAGACCCCACTCCCCGACTGGTGGATGGATGCTGTCACCGTGCTCCGGGACGTGGGCCTCCAAGCTCTCGGGGTCGTCGCGATCATCGGCGGCTGCATCCTGATCGGTCTGGTCCTCCGGGTGGTCATCCGACGCGTCGTGCACCGGATCGTCGACAGTGCGAAGAGCAAGGCAGACGTCGACGACACCCAGGCCCTCGAGCGATCTCCGCTCGCCGACATGCGCCTCGTGCAGCGGACGCGCACTCTCGGGACGATCCTGCAGAACATCGTCAATGTGATGCTCGTGGTGATCGCGATCGTGCTGGTGGTCAACCATCTGTCCCCCACCCTGCTCGGTTCCCTCACCCTGCTCACTGCGGCGGTCGGCGCGGGCCTCGGCTTCGGCGCTCAGAACATCGTCAAGGACGTGCTGAACGGCATGTTCATCGTCGCGGAGGATCAGATCGGCATCGGCGACGTCGTCGATCTCGGTCTCGCGTCAGGCGTCGTCGAGTACGTGAGTGTGCGCATCACCCAGGTCCGTGATGTGAACGGCACCCTCTGGTACGTCCGGAACGGCGAGGTGCTCCGCATCGGCAACATGTCCCAGGGTTGGGCGCGCGCGATCATCGATGTCGGTGTGCCCGTCGACTCGGACTTCGACAAGGCCGAGCAGACCATGTTGGACACCGCGCTGGCGCTGGCCAAGGATCCGAAGTGGCGAACTCGCATCGTCGAGAAGCCGGAGCTGTGGGGTCTCGAGTCGATCGACGGTGACGCCCTGGTCATCCGTCTCGTGATCAAGGCTCGCGCGAACGCCAAGGACGACGTGGCGCAGGAACTGCGCAAGCGTCTGCGGTCGGCCCTGCTCGAGAACGAGATCGCGCTCCCGAGCATGACGACGGTCGTGCCCACCGGTCTCGACGGTGCACGCCGGGTTCGAGGTGCGAATCCGCCCAAGACCCGTCCGAACGCGGTCACCGGCGTGCCTGTGATCCCGGACAGGGGAATCTGGCGACGCAAGAAGACGAACGACGACGGGAGCCCCCAGAAGTGACTTTCTACGACGAGGTCGGCGGTCGCGACACCTTCGCGAAGATCGTGTCGGTCTTCTACCGCGAGGTCGCACTCGATCCTGTCCTGAAGCCGATGTATCCCGAAGAGGATCTCGGCCCCGCCGAGGAACGCCTGCTCCTGTTCCTCGAGCAGTACTGGGGCGGCCCCACGACGTACGGCGAGACTCGTGGCCACCCCCGCCTCAGGATGCGCCACATGCCGTTCCACGTCGACCCCGACGCGCGTGACCGGTGGCTCCGGCACATGCGAACCGCCGTGGACGAGGCGGAGTTGTCGCCACTCCACGAATCGACGCTCTGGGACTACCTGGAACGAGCCGCGTATGCCATGGTGAACACATTCGAGCCGTCCGGCATCGGCGCACCCTCCGCCGGGCGTCCCACGCTCGAGACGCGATCACGTCAGGAATCAACGGAGAGCACATGACGACCACGCCCCTGTCTGCAGACGTACTGGTCATCGGATGGGGGCTTGCCGGGCTCGTCGCGGCGAGTGAGGCGTTGGATGCCGGGCGTCGCGTGATCCTCGTCGACCAGGAGCCGCGCACGAACCTCGGCGGGCAGGCATGGTGGTCGTTCGGCGGACTCTTCTTCATCGATTCGCCCGAGCAGCGACGGATGGGGATCCGGGATTCGCTCGCGCTGGCGACCCAGGACTGGTTCGGAACGGCCTCCTTCGACCGCCCGGAGGATCACTGGCCGCGCCGGTGGGCCGAGGCCTACCTCCAGTTCGCGGCCGGTGAGAAGCGCGCGTGGCTGCGCGAACGCGGCGTCACGTTCTTCCCCGTGGTCGGATGGGCCGAGCGAGGCGGATACGGTGCACTCGGTCCGGGCAACTCGGTTCCGCGATTCCACATCACCTGGGGCACCGGGCCCGGGGTCGTGGCTCCGTTCGCCGCAGCAGTCGAACAGGGTGAGCGCGAGGGCCGGATCACGATCCTGCCCCGCCACCGGGTGACCGAACTCGTCACCACCGACGGAGCCGTCACCGGCGTACGGGGAACGATCCTGGAGTCGAGCCCCGCGCTTCGCGGCGTCGAGTCGTCACGGTCCGCGATCGGCGACTTCGAGATGAGCGCCGGAGCGACGATCGTCTCCTCGGGCGGCATCGGCGGCAACCACGATCTCGTGCGTGCGGCATGGCCTGCGAGCCTCGGCGTGCCGCCCGAGCACATGCTGACGGGGGTGCCCGCGTACGTGGACGGCTCGATGCACGCCGTCTCGGACGCGGCGGGGGCTCGCCTCGTGAACGGTGACCGGATGTGGCACTACGTCGAAGGCATCACGAACTGGGATCCGGTCTGGCCGTCCCACGGCATCCGCATCCTCCCCGGACCCTCGTCGCTGTGGCTCGATGCCACCGGGACGCGATTGCCTGTCCCCCTGTTTCCTGGCTTCGACACGCTGGGCACGCTCGCCCACCTCCGCCGCACCGGCTACGACCACTCGTGGTTCATCACCTCTCGTCAGATCGTCGAGAAGGAGTTCGCCCTCTCGGGAAGTGAGCAGAACCCCGACCTGACGGGCAAGGACGTCGGTCTGCTGGTGAAGTCCCGACTGGCGAAGGGACCGACCGGCCCGGTGCAGGCATTCCTCGACGAGGGTGAGGACTTCATCGTCGAGAACGATCTCGAGTCCCTGCTCGAGCAGATGAAGCGGCATCCCGGCGGCGAATCGCTCGACATCGACCACGTCCGACGGGAGGTCGTGGCGCGCGACCTGGAGATGGACAACGAGTTCTCGAAGGACGCCCAGATCGGCATGCTTCGCTCCATGCGCGGATACCGCGGCGACAGGCTGATCCGCACCGCCGCACCGCACCGGCTCCAGGATCCGGCAGCAGGTCCGCTCGTCGCTGTGAAACTGCACGTCCTCACGCGGAAGTCACTCGGCGGAATCAATACCGATCTCGACGGCCGCGCTCTCAGAGCCGACGGCGAACCGATCCCCGGCCTGTATGCCGCGGGCGAGGCGAGCGGCTTCGGCGGCGGCGGGATGCACGGCTACCGCGCACTCGAGGGCACGTTCCTCGGCGGATGCCTCTTCTCGGGTCGTCAGGCCGGGCGCGCTGCCGCGCGGTGAGCTCGTACGCGTCTACTGTGCGGAGCCCGTACCCCTGACGGCGGTCAGGCCCGACGCAACGGGACCTCGAGAGAGAACGTGTCCGCGACGGAAGGCGAGCCGAGTCCATCGCCCCGATTGCATGACCGGAACGTCCTCCTCGCCGGAGATGAAGCCGAACGCGTCCGCCGCGAATGCCACTCCGCGCGGCAGACCGCCGAGATCGTCATCGGGCTCGCCCCAGATGGCCGCACGGAGGGCTCTGACCGCCTCCTCGCCCGCGCCCGGCGTCGCTCCACGAGCAACGGCGCTGATCCCCCACTGGGCGCGTCGGGCGATCACGGATGCCGGCAGGGTCGACGTCGCCTGCCAGGGACCGCGCGGCGGGGCGACCCCGGCCCACGCGGGTGAGAGCCCGGTCTCCGGCAGCGTCAGGGCGCGCTCGTCGTCCGTCGCTGTGAGCGCGGCGACGACGACGTCGCACTCGAGTTCGGGGTCCGCCTGGACGACTCGCATCGCCAGCACGGTCGGAGTCTGATCGAACAGGCCGTGGGGAGAGAGCGCGGCGCCCGTCAGCGCGAGAACTCCCCTCGCTGCCTGCAGCCGAACCCCTTCATCGGAGATGCGGGTCGCTCGTCCGAGGAAGGTCAGAACGTCCTTGGCGGTCTCGGCGTCTGCGAGAAGAAGCTGGTGGGGCACACCCTCTAAACTAGCAACGCCAGATGCATCCGCAGTCGCGGGAAGGAAGTCATGACCGCCGACGCCCACGCGATCCGCACCGTCGAACAACTCCTCGACGTGCTCGATCTCGACTCGACGCAGGCTCGCACCACCGAGGACATCTTCACCGGTTCGTCGCATCCGATGCCGTCCGGACGGATCTACGGTGGCCAGGTGCTCGCGCAGACCCTGCTCGCCGCGGAGCGTACGCTGCCGGAGGATCGGGCCGTCCACTCCATGCACGGCTACTTCCTGCGGCCGGGCGACGCGAGTCAGGGAATCACGATCGCCGTGGATCGCATCCACGACGGGCGATCCTTCTCGACTCGCCGATCACAGGCCTATCAGAACGGCGTACCGATCTTCTCGATGATCGCGTCCTTCCAGGACGAGGATCCGGGACTCGAGCATGCCGTCCCCATGCCCGCCGATGTCCCCGGTCCCGACTCCTTGCTCCCCGATGAGCAGCGCGTCGACGGTCTGCCGTCCGGCGTCGTGCGGATGCTCAGTGATCGCGCGGCCGACGTGCGCCATATCGACTCGCCTCTGTTTCTGCCGAGCGCAGACGACCGCGTCCCTCAACAGGGTGTGTGGATGCGAATGAAGGCGCCGCTTCCCGATGACCAGCGCATCCATAGGGCGGCTCTCGCATACCTGAGCGACATGACGATCCAGGAATCGATCCTCCGGGCCCATGGCGTCTATTGGGGCCTGCCCGGGCTCAAGGTGGCGAGCCTGGACCACGCGATGTGGTGGCACCGTCCCGCACGTGTCGACGAGTGGTTGCTCTATCTTCAGGAGTCTCCGAACGCGCGCGGCGGCCGTGGACTCGCCCAGGGACGCATCTACACGCAGTCGGGCGACCTCGTCGCCTCGGTCGCGCAGGAGATCATGGTCAGGGTGCCCGCACCGGCGTGATCCGGCCGGCGCCGACGAGTCAGCTCACCTCACCGGTGGGCGTACTCGATGGACGGTCCGACGTACGGTTCCCAGGCCTCGCGCATCTCCTGCGTAAGCCGCGTGGGTCGTCCGGTCTTCGCATCGACGAGCACGATGATGGCGGTGGAGCGCGCATAGATCGTACGAGGTTCCGCCGTCGGGTCGTTGTGCACCTCGTAGCAGACCTCGACGCTGGAGCCGCCGAGCTTGCCGAACCACATCTGCACTTCGAGCGGGCGCCGTTGATACGGCACCGGTGCGAGATACTCGATCTCCTGACGAGCGATGAGCGTCAGCGTTCCCTCGTCGATGCCTGAGTCGAGCACAGCGGTGGATGGCGCCTGCTCACCGGGACCCGCACGCCAGAACGCGCGTACGCGCGCCTCCTCGAGGAGCTTCAGCATCGAGGTGTTGTTGACGTGATTGAAGGCGTCCAGATCCCCCCAGCGGAGGTGGATCGGGATGTGCAGCCGGGATCCCGGTGTCAGGTCGGACATCGGGCGGTCAGTCGCGCGTGAGCTTGCGGTGCGTCGAGCGGTGCGGCTTCGCCGCGTCTGCACCGAGGCGCTGGATCTTGTTCTCCTCGTACGCCTCGAAGTTGCCCTCGAACCAGTACCACTGGTCGGGCTTCTCGTCGGTACCCTCGTACGCGAGGATGTGCGTCGCGATGCGGTCGAGGAACCACCGGTCGTGGGTGATCACGACTGCGCAGCCGGGGAATTCGAGCAGCGCGTTCTCGAGGGAGCTCAGCGTCTCGACGTCGAGGTCGTTGGTGGGCTCGTCGAGCAGCAGCAGGTTGCCGCCCTCCTTCAGAGTGAGGGCCAGGTTCAGTCGGTTGCGCTCACCACCGGAGAGCACACCGGCCTTCTTCTGCTGGTCCGGCCCCTTGAAGCCGAACTTCGAGACGTACGCGCGCGAGGGGATCTCCGTCTTGCCCACGGTGATGAAGTCGAGCCCGTCGGAGACGACCTCCCACAGCGTCTTGTCCGGGTCGATGTTCGACCGGGACTGGTCGACGTAGCTGATCTTGACCGTCTCACCGATCTTGAGATCGCCTGCGTCGAGCGGCTCGAGGCCGACGATCGTCTTGAACAGCGTCGTCTTACCCACACCGTTCGGGCCGATCACGCCGACGATGCCGTTCGGCGGAAGGCTGAAGCTGAGGCCGTCGATGAGCGAACGCCCGTCGAACCCCTTCTTCAGGTTCTTCGCGTCGATGACGACACTCCCGAGTCGGGGACCCGCCGGGATCGTGATCTCCTCGAAGTCCAGCTTCCTGGTCCGCTCTGCCTCGGTCGCCATCTCCTCGTACCGCGCGAGACGTGCCTTGGACTTGGTCTGACGGCCCTTCGCGCTCGAACGCACCCACTCGAGCTCCTCCTTGAGGCGCTTGGCGAGCTTGGCGTCCTTCTTGCCCTGGATCTCGAGGCGTTCGCCCTTCTTCTCCAGATAGGTCGAGTAGTTGCCCTCGTACCCGATGAGCCGACCACGGTCGACCTCGGCGATCCACTCGGCGACGTGGTCGAGGAAGTACCGGTCGTGGGTGATCGCGATCACCGCGCCCTTGTACGCCTGCAGGTGCTGTTCGAGCCAGAGCACGCTCTCGGCGTCCAGGTGGTTGGTGGGCTCGTCGAGCAGCAGAAGATCGGGCTTCTGGAGCAGGAGCTTCGCCAGCGCGACTCGGCGCTTCTCTCCACCGGAGAGAGGCGCGATGGCGGCATCGGCCGGCGGCGTGCGGAGGGCGTCCATCGCCTGCTCGAGCTGCGAGTCGAGGTCCCAGCCATCGGCTGCATCGATCTCTTCCTGCAGTGTGCCCATCTCGGCCAAAAGCGAGTCGAAGTCCGCATCCGGGTCGGCCATCAGCATCGAGATCTCGTTGAAGCGGTCGACCTTCGCCTTGATGGCGATGCCGTCCTGGATGTTCTCGATGACGGTCTTGCTCTCGTCGAGCTCGGGCTCCTGCATCAGGATCCCGACGGAGAAGCCGGGAGACAGCTTCGCCTCGCCGTTGGACGGCGTGTCCATGCCGGCCATGATCTTGAGGATCGTCGACTTGCCGGCGCCGTTCGGACCCACCATGCCGATCTTGGCACCGGGGAGGAATGCCATGGTGACGTCATCGAGGATGAGCTTGTCGCCCACCGCCTTGCGCGCACGAACCATCGAGTAGATGTACTCAGCCACCGAAAACCGCTCCTTCTGTTGGCGTCGAAGATCGACACTCCAGCCTACCGGCGATCGCAGGGCTCGCTACCGGAGCCGCCGTATCACCAGTCGATTGCCCGCGTCGCACCGACGAGACAGCGCCCCTCTGCGAGCTGGGGCATCACGACGGCGACGGGCTCGCCGGTCGACGGTCCCACCTGACCGACGAGGCACTCCGCGTCGCCCCAACGCACCGCGAACTGCAGGCTCTCGACCGGGTTTCCGACCGTCGTGACGTCTGCGGTCACCTGCATGGCGGCCTTGTCGAAGCCGGCCGCTGTCAGGGCATCGATATACGCGCGGCCGGAAACCCTCTGCTCGGATGCCCATACGCCGTCGGTCACGGCTGCGAAGAGCGGCAGGTTGTCCTCCGCACTGCCGTCCGCCACGAACACGGGACCTGCCGGAGATGCCGACGGCCCCGGCGACGCAGCGGCGTCGGTCGGACCCGGTGCCGGTGCGGGCGAGGCTGTCGGACCGCACGCCGTCAGCAGCAGCACCAGAGTCGTGCCGATGCCGACTGCGATCGCTGAACGCGGTGCGGAGGAGTCCGGTCGTCGAAGCACGAACCGAGTCTACGGGCGTCCTCCTCCGCACGCGTCCGGCTCACCACGATCGAGTGCGTCGGACGCAGTCCTCACCCGCCCTCAGAACGCACCGGAACCTGAGGGGAACGAACCCACGAGGTCGCTGCCTGATCCCCCAGGCTCGGCGTCGTTCGCGGCCCACGACGTGTCGATGTCCTTCATCTCATCGCTCGAGCGCAGGCTCCCCGCGTCGTCGCTGACCGCATCCGACGGCGCCGCGCCACCTCGCGGAGGCGCGTCGACGGTCGATCTGGAACTACGGCGATACGCGGTCGTGCCCCAGCGGAGGTCGTGGCCGATCGCATCCGCGTCGATGTCGACGCTGGTCCCCTGCTTGCCGTTGTTCTCCCAGGCGCGGATCTTCATCCTCCCGGTGACGATCACGCTGTCGCCCGCCCGCAGCGAGGCCTTGGCATGCTCTCCCAACTGGCGAAACGCCGCGACCGAATACCAGTTCGTGACCACGTCGATCCAGGTCCGCGTCGATTCGTCGAACCGCCTGTGAGTGCTGGCGAGTCGGAAGTTCGTGACAGGGATCCCGCTGGTCGTGCGCCCCTGGGTGGGATCGGTCGCAACGTTTCCCACGATCGTCACTGTGTCGTACATGTTCGCTCCTCTGTGCCCGGAACGTGCGTCCGGCTCGCTACAGAGTGCGCTCCGGCGGTGCTTCCTGCGCACGCGGAACACCAGATCCTGAACAACCAGAATCGACGTCCGCATGTGCAGAAGAACTGCGCTTGCCGCCGCCTCACGCCACTCGCGCAATGTCGGTGGTCGGTCATACGTTCGAATCAGGAAAGGAGAATCGATGTCCGCCACCCTGATCACGTCCGTCCCCGAGGTTCCCCACGCGACGCCGCGGCTGTCGGCGAAGAAGGAGCACCTTGTGCGCGCCTCAGCCCACCTCTGGCGGGTGCAGGACGCGAAGGACCGGGTCCTCGGGCATCTGCGCCTCGTCCCGGATCCCCTCGGGGTCAGGTATCGGGCGGAACGCCTCCACCTCGCCACGTCGTCTTTCCGACTCGTCGGAGACTTCTGGAGCGCAGACGATGCGGTGGCCGCGCTGCGGAACGGATGAGCCTCCGCACACGGGCCCATCGATGGTGCCCCCGGCAGGATTCGAACCTGCGACCAAGAGATTAGAAGGCTCCTGCTCTATCCCCTGAGCTACGGAGGCGCACAGAACTACCGTACCGCGCCCGACTCGGATGTCGGAGCCGTCGATAGGATGGCGACATGGTATCTGCCTCAGAGAACGACCGCCTCGTCTGGATCGACTGTGAGATGACCGGTCTCGATCTCTCCGTCGACGAGCTCGTCGAGATCGCCGTAGTCATCACTGATTTCGAACTGCGTCCGGTCGATCCCGGCTTCCAGATCGTGATCCGCCCGAGCGACGCAGCGCTCGAGAACATGAACGACTTCGTGACGAAGATGCACGAGTCCTCCGGGCTGATCACAGAGATCCCGCATGGCGTCTCGCTGGCCGAGGCCGAGGAGCAGACCCTCGCCTACATCAAGCGGTTCGTCCCCCTCGAACGCAAGGCTCCGCTCGCAGGCAACACCATCGGCACCGACCGCATGTTCCTGGCGAAGTACATGAGCCAGGTGGACCAGTGGCTGCACTACCGCAACGTCGACGTCTCCAGCATCAAGGAGTTGTCGCGGCGGTGGTACCCGCGGGTGTTCTTCCAGGCGCCGGCGAAGGACGGCGGACACCGCGCCCTCGCGGACATCCTCGAGTCGATCCGCGAGCTGCGGTACTACCGTGAGGCGGTCTTCGTCGACGAGCCCGGACCGTCGAGTGACGACGCTCGCGACATCGCCATTCGCACCGTGTCAGAGTTCACCCCGAACATGTAATAGACTCGTCTGGTTGCCAATCGCGATTGGCACATGGTGGGTATAGCTCAGCTGGTAGAGCGCTGGCTTGTGGTGCCGGATGTCGCGGGTTCGAGTCCCGTTACTCACCCCACTCAGAAGAAGGTCCGAGTCGAGAGACTCGGACCTTCTTCTGTTCTCCTCGTCGGATGACGCCTCGGTCCTGAAGCCCAGGCGGCCGTGATCGAGAGCACGCTGAGCTGCCCCTAGGATTGCGGGGTGTCGCTCGCCGTGTGGTTCTCGCTTCTGACCGCCTGCGTGGTGATCAGCTTCACACCGGGCGCCGGTGCGATCAACACGATGTCGAACGCTCTGAGTCAGGGCTGGCGCCGATCGATCTGGGGCATCCTCGGGCAGCAGCTGGCTCTCATCCTCCATGTCGTGATCGTCGCCGCCGGCCTGGGGCTTCTCGTCTCGCAGTCCGAAGTCCTCTTCAACGTGATCAGGTATGCCGGCGCGGCGTACCTGGTCTTCCTCGGAATCCGACTGATCCTCACGAGGCCTCGACGTGCCGCCGATGAAGACGGGACGGTCGTCGACCTGCACGAGGGCCACTGGTCGATGATCAGACGCGGATTCTGGGTCAACCTGCTCAATCCCAAGGCGATCGTCTTCTTCCTCGCCTTCATCCCGCAGTTCATCCGACTGGACGAGCCCCAACTCCCCCAGTACCTCACTCTCATCGGCACCGTCATCATCGTCGACATCGTGGTGATGTGGGGATTCTTCGCCACAGCGGCCGGACCGTTCCGCAGGCTCACGAGATCCTCGCGGGGGCAGCGGACGCTCAACAGTGTCTTCGGCGTCCTCTTCATCGCCGTCGCGGGCCTCCTCGTCTTCCTCCACTGACACGCAGCTCCCCCAGCCGGCAATAGGCTGGAGCTGATGGAGATGGATGCAGCGGACTTCGAAGAGCTCGTGATCGACGAGCTCGATCGCCTGCCCGACGAGATGGTCGACGGGCTGGAGAACGTGGTGTTCGTCGTCGAGGATCGTCCGGAGGATGGAAGCCTCGACCTGCTCGGACTCTATGACGGCTTGGCCCTGACGGAGCGAACGCAATACGGCTCCGGGGAGCTCCCGGATCGGATCGTCGTCTATCGCGAGTCTCATCTGGCCGCCTGCGACAGCGATGATGAGCTTCGCGACGAGATCCATACGACCCTCGTGCACGAGATCGCGCACTTCTACGGCATCGACGACGAGCAGCTCCACACGCTGGGGTGGGCATGATTCCCCTCGCTACACCTGACATCGACGAACAGCTCGATCTCTCGGCCGCCCCGCTCGAGCCCTGGGAGGTCGTCGTGTGGAACGACCCGGTGAATCTGATGAGCTACGTCGTGCGGGTCTTCCGCACCTATTTCGGATATTCGCTCGAGCGAGCCACGATGCTGATGCGACAGGTGCACCACGACGGTCAGGCCATCGTCGCTACGGGCCCGCGCGAGACGATGGAGGTGCACGCGCAGGCGATGCACGACTACGGCCTCTGGGCGACCGTCCGAAAGGCTTCGAGGTGACCGACCTGACCGTACGGGTGCGGATGGCCCGCGTCGAGGGTGCGCAGCTGGTGCACCTGGTCGACGACTTCCGTGAACTCGTGGGAGCGAACCGCGACGTCGAGGATCCCGCGATCGGTCGCCTGATTCCAGACCCCTATCCCGAAGACGAAGACTCGTCGCGCGCGTTCCGTGACGCGACCCGAGACGATCTCTTGGATCGACGCGCTCTGGACGCGGACATCGTCCGCACCGCACTCGCCGGGATGCGCGGGGACCTCGGCGACATGCCCCGGGACGAAGCCTTCGCAGAGCACGATCTCGACATCCCCCTGTCTGATGTCGACGCGTGGATGCGCACGCTCACCGCCCTCCGACTCGTCATCGCCGAGCGTCTCGGGATCCAGAACGATGACGATCATGATCCCGACGACCCGAGGTACGGCGTCTACGACTGGCTCGGATATCGTCTCGAGCTGACTGTCGAAGCGGCGGACCGCCTCCTCTGAGCTACGGCACTTCGACGACCCTGGTCGCCAGGGAGCGGGGATCATCGCGCGCGATGTGATCGCTTTCCTGCCGCGCCCACTGCTCCCAATGAGGCCGGTAGGTCTCCCCATCCCGCGCCAGAGCCCGCGCCTTGCGGCCGGTTTCGGCGGACTCGATCCAGACGCGCACGTCCGCGATCGCCGCGGTGGCCGGCGTCAGTATCCCGCTCCCCTCGATGAGCACGCCCAGCGAGGGGTCTACCGCGTGAGTCTCAGCCTCGGCGCCCTTCGCCCAGTCCCAGCGTCGCCACTCCCCGAGGTACCCGCGACCATGCGGACGCAGAATACCGTTCAGTGCTCGCTCCACTCCGTCGCTGAGGCCGTCCCAACCGGGGTAGATGGAGTCGAGAGCGACGAGCTGCACCCGTCCGGCGATCGGCCAGCGCTGGACGAGCATCCGGGCGAGAGTCGTCTTACCGGCACCGCTGCGACCGTCGATGAGGACGACCGGATTGGCCGCAGACAGCATCCGGATGTCCTCGACGATCTGGGTCGCTGCGCGCTCGAGCGCGACAGCGACCGGGTCGTCACTTCTTGAGTGCACGGATGATGCGAGAGAGCGCGCGCCCGGTGACCCAGATGAACGGCACGGCGACGACGAGCAGCGTCACGATGTTGGGCTCGAATCGGAGTCCCTCCTCGCGGCGGACGTAGACGCCGACCGGCACGGAGACACCGCCGCCACCACCGCCTTCGGCGCCGTCACCGCTGCCTCCGCCGAAGCCGGAGTAGGTGAAAGCGACAGGAGTGATGCTCACTCCATCGACATCCTGCTGTTCGCCGTACGCGCTCTTCACGCCGAACGCGGCGGCCTGCTTTCCGAGTTCCAGTGCAATGTTGGGCATGGCTCCACGCTAGTCCAGGAATCGTCCGCGACAAGCGTCAATCCAGTCCATGGGCCTTGGGATGCTGGGCAGCACCGCGGCCGTCACCGCGCCCTATGTGGCGCGCTCGACTGATCGTGGCGCTCCCGAACCGTGCCACGGCGTCGTCGACCGCGCCCTCGACGCGTCGCCAGTCCTCATCGTCGTCCCACAGGCCGAACCCGCCACCGCCGGCGGGACGCAGCTTCTCTGCGCGCACCCCGACGAGCCGCACAGGATCGCGTCGCTCGATCTGATCGAAGAGTGTCTGAGCCGCTTCGCCGATGCGCTGCCCCACCGCGGTGGGTTCCGGGAGCGTCTGTGAACGGCTGATGGTGCGGAAGTCGTCGAACCTGATCTTGATGGCGACGGTCGAGGTCTCCCACTCTGCTTTCCGCAGACGCGCCGCGACGCGGTCCGCGAGGCGCAGCAGTTCAGCCCTGAGGAACGATCGGTCCATGATGTCCGTGTCGAAGGTCTCCTCGTGCCCGATGCTCTTCTCCACCCGCTCGGTCTCGACTGCACGGGGGTCCTCCCCGCGGGCGAGTTCCGAGAGCCGAGCGCTCAGAGCCGGTCCGACGGCACGGTCGAGAATCGCCTGCGACGAGGTGCGGATGTCCCGCACTGTGCGAATTCCTCGTCCCTCCAGCGCTTCGGCGGCTTTCGGGCCCACACCCCACATCGCACGCACTGGGCGCGGATCGAGGAAGTCCTGGGTTTCCGATGCGGCGATGACCAGCATCCCGTCAGGTTTCGAGATCGTCGAGGCCATCTTCGCCACATGCTTGGTCGCAGCGACGCCGACGCTGCAGGTGATCCCGACCTCTTCTCTGACTCGCTCGCGAACGAGGTGCGCGATTCTCGCAGGGCTCCCCCACAGACGTCGGACGCCCCGCACATCGAGAAACGCCTCGTCGACAGAGAGCGGCTCGACGAGCGGTGTGAACGACTCGAAGATCGCCATGACCTGTCGCGAGACGGCGTGGTATCGATGGAAATGCGGAGGGACGATGCGCGCAGAAGGACACAGGCGCAGAGCCTGAGAGACCGGCATAGCTGCGCGAACGCCGTAGCGACGAGCCTCGTACGAGGCGCTCGACACCACCGAGCGACCGTCAGGCGCTCCGATGATCAACGGCAGTCCTCGCAGGCTCGGATCATCGAGCACCTCGACGGCCGCGTAGAACGCATCCATATCGACGTGCAGGATGCTCGTGCCGGTGTCGTCGGCATCCGCGGACGACACGATGCGCCCTCTGCCGTCACCGTGACCCATGACACCATTCTCCCCCGGGCCTCGGACATGAGGCCCGGGGGAACCGGTTACTGCGCAGCGCGCTCGAGGACGAGTTCGCGGACACGGGCGGCGTCCGCCTGGCCCTTCATCGCCTTCATCACAGCGCCGATAACGGCCCCGGCGGCCTGGACCTTGCCGTCCTTGATCTTGGCCAGCACATCGGGCTGCGCTGCGAGTGCGTCGTCGATCGCTGCGATCAGCGCACCGTCATCCGAGACGACCGCGAGTCCGCGGCCGTCGACGACCTCCTGAGGCGTGCCCTCGCCCGCGATGACGCCCTCGAGCACCTGACGCGCGAGCTTGTCGGTGAGCGTTCCGGCGTCGACGAGCTTCTGCAGGGCTGCGACGTTCTCCGGCGAGACCAGCTCGGTGACGTCCTTCTCCTGTGAGTTGGCGAGGCGCGTGATCTCGCCCGTCCACCACTTCCGGGCCGTCGCCGGAGTCGCGCCGGCGGCGATCGTCGCTTCGACGACCTCCAGCAGCCCTCCATTGCGCACGTCCTGGAACTCCAGGTCCGTGAAGCCCCACTCGGCCATCAGACGGCGTCGACGGGCGACGGGCTGTTCCGGGAGCTCGGCACGCAGGGCTTCGATCAGCTCTGCTGCAGGCTCCACCGGCAGGAGGTCGGGCTCAGGGAAGTAGCGATAGTCGTCCGCATCCGACTTCGGACGACCGGGCGAGGTCGTCCCGGTGTCCTCGTGCCAGTGTCGCGTCTCCTGAGTGATGGTCCCGCCATCGGCGAGGATCTGCGCCTGACGCTGGATCTCGTACCGGACGGCACGCTCGACCGAGCGCATCGAGTTGACGTTCTTCGTCTCGGTGCGGGTGCCCAGCTTCTCCTGTCCGCGGGGACGCAGCGACACGTTCGCGTCGCAGCGCAGGTTGCCTCGTTCCAGACGCGCCTCGGAGATCCCGAGGCTGCGCACGATGTCACGGATCGTCGCGACGTATGCCTTGGCGACCTCGGGGGCACGGTGCTCGGTGCCGAAGATCGTCTTCGTCACGATCTCGACGAGCGGCACACCGGCGCGGTTGTAGTCGACGAGCGAGTATTCGGCTCCCTGGATGCGTCCGGTCGCGCCACCCATGTGGGTGAGCTTGCCGGCGTCCTCCTCCATGTGGGCGCGCTCGATGGGGATCTGCACGATCGTGCCGTCCTCGAGCTCCACCTCGACGGAACCCTCGAACGCGATCGGCTCGTCGTACTGGGAGATCTGGTAGTTCTTGCCGAGATCCGGGTAGAAGTAGTTCTTCCGGGCGAAGCGGCTCGACGGTGCGATCGAGCATCCGAGAGCGAGACCGAGACTGATCGACGAACGGATCGCCGTCTCGTTCACGACCGGGAGCGATCCGGGCAGGCCCAGATCCACCGGCGCGATCAGCGTGTTGGGCTCGGCGGCGTGGTAGAGCTCGTTCGCCGGGTTCGGCGCGTCCGAGAACATCTTGGTGTGCGTGTTGAGCTCGACGTGGACCTCGAACCCGAGCACGGGCTCGTACAGTTCGAGCGCCTTGTCGAAGTCCATGAGCTTGGCGGTGGCCATCAGCGGGTCCCTCCCACGAGCTGGGGTGCACGCGTGAGAAGCGGCGCTCCCCACGAATCGACGAGCAGCGTCTCGACGGCGGCGCCCACCTTGTAGAGTCGCGCATCCTCCCGCGCCGGTGCGATGAACTGGATGCCGACGGGCAATCCGTCTTCCGACGCGAGTCCGCTGGGGACCGAGATGCCGGGAACGCCCGCGAGGTTGACGGGAATGGTCGTGATGTCGTTCAGATACATCTGCAGCGGATCGTCGATCTTCTCGCCGATCTTGAACGCAGTGGTCGGAGCCGAGGGCGTCGCGATGACGTCGACCTCCGCGAAGGCGTTCGCGAAGTCCTGCTGAATTAGCGTGCGCACCTTCTGAGCACTGCCGTAGTACGCGTCGTAGTAGCCGGCCGACAGCGCGTAGGTGCCGAGGATGATGCGTCGCTTCACCTCGTCGCCGAACCCGGCGTCACGCGTGGCGGACATGACGTCCTCGACGGTGGGGGTGCCGTGGGGCGTGACGCGCAGGCCGAAGCGCACCGAGTCGAACTTCGCGAGGTTGCTCGACGCCTCTGCAGGCAGGATCAGGTAGTAGGCCGCGACGCCGTACTCGAAGTGCGGAGCGCCGATCTCGACGATCTCCGCGCCCTGCGCCTCCATCATCGCGAGCGCGCTGCGGAACGATTCCGCGACACCGGGCTGGAACCCGCTGTCCGGCAGCTCTCGGATGACACCGACCTTGAGCCCCTTGAGCACGTCACCGCGCGCGCCCTCACGGGCCGCGTCAGCGAATGAGGGCCACACGTCACGCAAAGACGTGGAGTCCTTCGGGTCGTGCCCGCCGATCGCATCGTGCAGGAGACCCGCGTCGAGCACTGTACGCGTGACGGGTCCGACCTGGTCGAGGCTGGAGGCGAGTGCGATGGCCCCGTAGCGGCTGACGCCGCCGTAGGTCGGCTTGACGCCCACCGTGCCGGTGACATGAGCAGGCTGACGGATCGAGCCGCCGGTGTCGGAGCCGAGTGCCAGCGGAGCCTCGAAAGCGGCGACTGCTGCCGCCGATCCGCCGCCGGAACCGCCGGGGATCCGGTCGAGGTCCCACGGGTTGCGGGTGGGACCGTAGGCGGAGTGCTCCGTCGAGGACCCCATGGCGAACTCGTCCATGTTGGTCTTGCCGAGCGGGATCAGCCCCGCCGCGCGCGAGCGGGCGACGACCGTGGCGTCGTACGGCGAGCGGTAGCCCTCGAGGATCCGCGAGCCGCTCGTCGTCGGTTGGTCGGTCGTCACGAGGACGTCCTTGATGGCGAGCGGCACGCCGGCGATCGGGCCGAGCTGCTCACCCGCCGCACGCTGGGCGTCGACAGCGGCGGCCGCCTCGAGCGCACCCTCGTTGATGTGCAGGAAGGCATGAACGTCGCCGTCGACGGCTGCGATGCGGTCGAGGTGAGCGCGAGTGGCCTCGACGCTCGAGATCTCGCGGCTGGCGAGCTTGTCGGCAAGCTCCGCCGCAGTCATGCGGATGATGTCGCTCACTGCTCTTCTCCCAGGATCGCGGTGACGCGGAATCGGCCGTCGGCCTGATCCGGCGCGTTCTGGAGCACCTGCTCGTGTGTGAGGGTCTCGCCCACCACATCGGGACGGTAGACGTTGCTCAGCGGAATCGGATGACTCGTCGCTGCGATGTCGGGGCCTGCGACCTCCGACACCTTCGCGATGTTGTCGACGATGGCATCGAGCTGGCCCGTGAGTCGGGACACCTCGTCGTCGTTGAGCTGGATGCGCGCGAGCACGCCGAGATGACGCACGAGATCAGGGGTGATTTCAGACACGGCCCCAGTCTAGTTGCCGTGCTCACCGGGTCCCTGCAGTCCGGCGAAGCCGCCCTATGCTGGGCGGGTGAGCTCGTACCAGCCTCCTCGCCCATGGATCGCCAGCTATGCCGCAGGCGTCCCGGAAGACCTCTCCCCCGTGTCCGGATCGCTGGTCGACATCGTCGCCGCGTCCGCCCGCGACTACCCGGATGCCCCCGCCCTGCAGTTCTTCGGTCGTGAGACGTCGTACTCAGAACTGCAGGATGCGATCGACCGAGCAGCCGCAGGACTGCGTGACCTCGGCGTGCGGGCGGGCGATCCCGTGGCGATCGTGCTTCCGAACTGTCCGCAGCACATCGTGGCGTTCTACGCGGTGCTCCGTCTCGGCGCCGTCGTCGTCGAGCACAACCCGCTCTACACCCCGCGCGAGCTGCGGAAGCAGTTCGAGGACCATGGCGCGAAGCACGCGATCGTGTGGAACAAGGTCGTCGCCACAGTGCAGGAGTTCCCCGCCGACCTCGCCGTGACGAACCTCATCTCCGTCGATGTGACGCGCGCGATGCCCGTTCTCACTCGTGTGGCGCTGCGGCTGCCGGTGGCGAAGGCCCGTGAGTCTCGCGCCGCTCTGACCGAGAAGGTGCGAGGAACCGTCACCTGGGACTCGCTGGTGCAGTCCGCCCCGATCCCTGCCGCGCACCCGAAGCCCGCCACCGACGACCTCGCGATCATCCAATACACGTCCGGCACGACGGGAACCCCCAAGGGCGCCGCCCTGACCCACGGCAACCTGCTCGCGAACGCCGCGCAGTCGCAGGCATGGGTTCCGTCGATCCAGCGCGGCAAGGGCTGCGTCGTGTACGCGGTGCTGCCGATGTTCCACGCATACGGTCTGACGCTCTGCCTGACGTTCGCGATGTCCATGGGTGCGCGCCTGGTGCTCTTCCCGAAGTTCGATCCGGATCTCGTGCTCGACGTGATGAAGAAGCACCCCGCCACCTTCCTTCCCCTCGTGCCCCCGATCGCCGACCGCCTGCTGTCGGCGGCGAAGGCGAAGGATGTCTCGCTCGACGGCATCGAGGTCGCGATCTCCGGTGCCATGGCTTTGCCGCACGAACTCGTGGTGCCGTTCGAGGCGGCGACGCATGGCTTCCTCGTCGAGGGGTACGGACTCAGCGAGTGCTCCCCCGTGTTGATGGCGAACCCCGTAGCTGACAACCGCGTGCCCGGCACCGTGGGACTTCCTCTTCCGGGAACCGAATGCCGCGTCGTCGATCCCGAGAACCCGACCGTCGACGTTCCTGAAGGATCCGCGGGTGAGCTCCTGGTGCGCGGACCCCAGGTGTTCTCCGGCTACTACGGCAAGCCGGAGGAGACGGAGGCGGTCTTCGTCGACGGCTGGTTCCGCACCGGTGACATCGTGACGGTCGACGAGGCGGGTTTCATCCGGATCGTCGACCGCATCAAGGAGCTGATCATCACCGGCGGCTTCAATGTGGCCCCCACCGAGGTCGAGAGCGCTCTGCGTCAGCATCCTCAGGTCGTTGACGCCGCCGTGGTCGGTCTGCCGAGCGACCACTCCGGCGAGGAGGTCGTCGCCGCGATCGTCGTCGACGCGGGGGCAGACGTCGACGTCGAAGCGATCCGTGAGTATGCGCGCAGCATCCTCACCCCGTACAAGGTTCCGCGGCGTCTGTTCATCGTCGACGAGCTGCCCAAATCGCTGATCGGCAAGGTGCTGCGTCGCCAGGTCAAGGAGAGACTGCTCACTCTGACTTCCGGCTCCTGAGGGCGCCCTCACAGGCGCGGAATCCCGCGAAGCGCTACCCTTGGTCAGTGACTCCTGAAGACGCTGTGCCCACCGACGCCCCCGAGACCCCTGGATTCGAGGAGCTCGGCATCACCGGCCCCGTCCTCAAGGCCATCAAGGACCTCGGCTACGAGACCCCCTCCCCCATCCAAGCCGCCACGATCCCGACCCTGCTCTCCGGTCGCGATGTCGTCGGTATGGCGCAGACCGGAACGGGAAAGACCGCGGCATTCGCGCTCCCCGTGCTCGAGCGCCTCGACGTGTCCCAGAAGACCCCGCAAGCTCTCGTGCTCGCTCCGACCCGCGAGCTCGCTCTGCAGGTGTGCGAGGCGTTCGAGTCGTACGCGTCGAAGATGAAGGGCGTCCACGTCCTCCCCGTCTACGGCGGACAGGGCTACGGCGTGCAGCTGTCGGCGCTGCGCCGCGGCGTGCACGTGATCGTCGGCACCCCCGGTCGCATCATGGACCACCTCGCCAAGGGCACACTCGACCTGTCCCAGCTGCAGTACCTGGTGCTCGATGAAGCCGACGAGATGCTCAAGATGGGCTTCGCCGAAGACGTCGAGCAGATCCTCGCGCAGACGCCCGAGGAGAAGCAGGTAGCCCTCTTCTCAGCGACCATGCCCCCGCAGATCCGCCGACTCGCGCAGAAGTACCTGCGTGAGCCCGAAGAGATCAGCATCAAGTCCAAGACCGCCACCGGCACCAACATCACGCAGCGGTACCTCGTGGTGTCGTACGCGCAGAAGGTGGATGCGCTCACTCGCATCCTCGAGGTCGAGAACTTCGACGGCATGATCGTGTTCGTCCGCACGAAGAACGAGACCGAGACGCTGGCCGAGAAGCTGCGTGCCCGCGGATACTCCGCCGCCGCCATCAACGGCGACGTGCCCCAGGTCCAGCGTGAGCGCAGCGTCAACCAGCTCAAGGCGAGCAAGCTCGACATCCTCGTCGCGACCGACGTGGCCGCTCGCGGTCTCGACGTCGAGCGCATCAGCCACGTCATCAACTTCGACATCCCCACCGACACCGAGTCGTACGTGCACCGCATCGGCCGCACCGGCCGCGCGGGACGCACCGGAGACGCGATCAGCTTCATCACCCCGCGTGAGCGCTACCTGCTCAAGTCGATCGAGAAGGCCACGCGTCAGCAGCCCACTCAGATGCAGCTGCCCAGCCTCGACGACGTGAACACCACGCGCCTCGCCCGCTTCGACGACGCGATCACGACCGCGCTCAGCGATAGCACCCGCATCGAGAAGTTCCGCGACATCATCGACCACTACGTGCGCAACCACGATGTGCCCGAGGCCGATGTCGCAGCTGCGCTCGCTGTCGTCGCCCAGGGCGATACTCCTCTGCTGCTCGACCCGGCCGACGACGCCCTGTCGAAAGCGGTCGAGTACGACAACCGTCCGCCGCGCGAGAGCAACACTCGCGAGCGTCGCGAGACCCGCGAACCGCGCGAGCGCCGTGGGCGCGGCGACTACAAGCCGTACCGCATCGAGGTCGGACGCCGTCACCGCGTCGAGCCCCGTCAGATCGTCGGCGCACTCGCGAATGAGGGCGGCCTGGGTCGTGATGACTTCGGCGCGATCAACATCCGGCCGGACTTCACTGTCGTCGAGTTGCCGGCGAACCTCGACTCGTCCGTCCTGGAGAAGCTGAAGGACACCCGCATCTCGGGTCGGCTCATCGAGATCAAGCCCGACCGTGGGCCTGGAGCCCGTCGTAACGACGGCCCTCGTGACGGCGCCCGCGGTGGGTTCGAGCGCCGCGATGACCGTCCGCGCTACGACCGTGACGACCGTCCTGCTCGCACCGATGAGCGAGGCGAGAAGCCGTTCCGCAAGCCCCGACACAAGGGCTGATCAGCCGTAGAACGCATCGAGCGCGCCGTGCCCGGACGAAAGTCCGGGCACGGCGCGCTCGCGTGCACCGATGGGCAGCCATCCTGAAGGGCCAGCCTGCGCGTCAGGCTCCTGAAGGCCCGTGGCGGGCGAGACGCGCGGCCACGTCGATGAGCTGTTCAGGGCGCGCGAGCAACGCTCTCTGCTCCGGGTTGTCGATGAGATGCTGCAGCAGCCGGTGTGCCCCGTCCACCGTCGGTGTCCAGTAGCCGCCGACGTGGTGACGGCTCAGCGGTGCGATCGACGTTTCCCCGTCGGCCAGGAGCTCGACCGCGCCATCCTCAGGGTCGAATCCGAGATCGGACACGGCGAGGAACGTCAGGGCGCCGAGGACGAGCGTGCTCATGAGGCCGGGCAGACGGAACCGCGTGGTGGGCACGTCGAGGATCACTCGCTGCACCTGGGACCAGGGAATGATCCCCCGGTTCTCTGTGCCGTGGCGGATCAGGAGCGCATCAGGCGTCAGACGCAGGTGGTTCCGCCCCGGGTCTCCCACAGCCATCGCGCCGGAGACGGCGATCAGCGGTCCATATCGCCTCATGCCAGAGCGTCCGGCCCCTCCGTGACGAGGATGTGGAACTGAGCGGCATCGAGGATGCGGATGCCGAGCTCCTCCGCCTTCCCCAGCTTCGACCCCGCTCCGGGACCGGCCGCGACGAAGTCCGTCTTCTTGGAGACGCTCGACGCGGCCTTACCGCCCGCCTTGAGGATGGCCTCCTGCGCTCCATCTCGGGTGTACCCGTCGAGCGAACCGGTCGCCACGACCGTGATCCCGTCCAACACACCGCCCTGGACGACTGCCGCGCCCGGACCGGGATGACCGGGCGTGGCCCACTGGACGCCTGCCTCGGCCCAGCGACGAACGATGTCCTGGTGCCAGTCGACATCGAACCACGCGAGCAGGGAGTCGGCGATGATGCCGCCGACTCCTTCCACAGCGGCGAGCTCGTCGCGAGAGGCCGCGCGAATCGCGTCGAGCGAACCGAACCACTGCGCCAGCGCCCTCGCCGCGACCGGCCCGACGTGACGGATGTTCAGTGAGACGAGCAGCCGCCAAAGGTCCTTGGTCTTCGCCTTCTCGAGTTCCGCGAGCAGAGTCACAGCTTGAGAGGAGGGCTGGGGGCCCTCCAGCCCCGACTTCTTCTCCGTGGCGGTCGGGTTGCGTCGGAATGGCGCCCTCGTCTTCACGAGACCGTCTTCGTCCTCCTTGGGCAGCCCCGTCTCGGCATCGCGCACGACGAGCTCGATCGGCACGATCTCATCGAGCGTCAGCGCGAACAGTCCGGCTTCGGTCTCGAGAGGCGGTGTCGCCGGCGAGGTCGGCTGGGTGAGCGCGGCAGCCGTGACTTCTCCGAGCGCCTCGATGTCGAGGGCGCCCCGCGAACCGATGTGCTCGACACGACCGCGAACCTGGGCCGGACACGAGCGCGCGTTGGGGCAGCGCAGATCGATGTCGCCCTCCTTCATCGGACGCAGGGGCGTGCCGCACTCGGGGCATTCGATCGGCATCACGAACTCCCGCTCGGTACCGTCGCGTTTCTCGACGACCGGACCGAGGACCTCGGGGATCACGTCGCCCGCCTTGCGCAGGACGACGGTGTCGCCGATCAGCACTCCCTTGGCTTTCACCACGTCCTTGTTGTGCAGCGTCGCCTGCCTGACGACGCTCCCCGCGACCTGGGCGGGAGCCATCACCGCGAACGGCGTCGCCCTGCCGGTTCGACCCACAGACACGACGATGTCGAGCAGCTTCGTCTGCACCTCTTCGGGCGGGTACTTGTACGCGATCGCCCAGCGAGGCGCCCGACTGGTGGCGCCGAGCTCGTCGTGGAGGGACAGCTCGTCGACCTTGACGACGATCCCGTCCAGCTCGTGCTCGATATCGTGCCGGTGCTCGCCGAAGTACTCGACGAACGCAACCACGTCGTCGATGCTCGTGCACACCCTGGTGTGGGGGCTGGTCGGCAGCCCCCACTCCGACAGCTTGTCGTAGACCTGACTCTGTGCGGCGACCGGCGGATTCTCCCAGGCCCCGATGCCGTGCACGTACAGCGCGAGCGACTCGATGCGCAGCATCCCCGCCTCGAGCTCGAGCCCGTCCTTCTTGTCGATCTGCTGACGCAGGCCACCACTCGCCGCGTTCCGCGGATTCGCGAACGAGGGGAACCGCCGAGCCGCAGCAGTTCGCGCCTTCTCTTCGTCGAACGGCTTCTTCGCTCCGCTCCGAGCCTCCCAGCGGGCGAGAGCATCGGCGTAGGCCCTGTCGCGGAACTCCGCCTGTGCGGCATTCAGGCGCTCGAAGGCGGCCACGGGAATGAACACCTCGCCGCGCACCTCGACGATGGGAGGGTGGCCTTCGCCGCTGAGCTCGAGGGGGATCTCGGGAAGGCGCAGCGCGTTCTCGGTGACGATCTCACCGACGCGCCCGTCTCCCCGCGTCGCCGCCGACGTCAGCCGCCCGCTCTCGTAGCGGAGATTGATCGCGAGGCCGTCGATCTTGAGTTCGGTGAGCCAGTCGACAGCTCGCCCCGCAGAGGCGCGCGTCTTGGCGGCCCAATCCCTGAGCTCGTCGATCGAGAACACGTTGTCGAGACTCAGCATCCGCTCCGCGTGCTCGATGGTGGCGAGCCCGGTGGCCTCGGCCGCCCCCACCATCTGAGTGGGCGAGTCCTGACCCTGCAGCTCGGGATGCATCCGCTCCAGCTCTTCGAGCCTGTGCATCCACCCGTCGTAGGTGAAGTCGTCGACGAGTGAAGTGTCGCGCCCGTAGTACGCGTCCTTCGCTTCGAGGATTCGAGTGGTCAGCTCGTCCGCTTCGATACGGGCGTCTTCCAGCGAGATGTTCTCCGGCACCCCGCCAGTCTACGAGCGGGCGCCGACATCGAGAGGCAGGCGCTATGCGTCGACCGGCACTGCGGACACGGTGCGGTCGATCGTGAACTGGCCGAGCACGCGCGTTCCGACGTACAGCACGGCGGTCTGGCCCGGCGCGACCCCGTTGAGCGGCTGCTCGGGAACGACGCGCACGCCCTCGGGCGAGACGAATGCCCGGGCTGCTTCCGGCTCGGCGTGGGCGCGGATCTGCACCTCGCAGTCGAACTCGGAGTCGACGGGCGCTGCGCCCGCCCAGCTGAATCGATCGCCCGAGATCTCACGCGTCGCGAGAGCCTCCTTCGGCCCCACGACCACCGTGTTGGACACCGGCCGCACCTCGAGCACGAAGCGGGGCTTGCCGTCGGCCGCCGGGACGCCGAGCTTCAGACCACGGCGCTGACCGACCGTGAAAGCGTGCGCGCCCTCGTGCGAGCCGACGACGGAGCCCGTGCGGTCGACGATCTCACCGGTGGCGGTACCGACCTTCTCGGCCAGCCAGCCTCGCGTGTCACCGTCGGGAATGAAGCAGATATCGTGGCTGTCGGGCTTCTGCGCGACACTCAGCCCACGCTCCTCCGCCTCGGCACGCACGACCGCTTTGGACGGAGTCGTTCCGAGCGGGAAGTAGGTGTGCGCGAGCTGCTCGGCGGTGAGTACGCCGAGCACATAGGACTGATCCTTGGCGTTGTCCGCGGCTCTGTGCAGCTCGAGACCGGCGTCCGTGGGGATCAGCGTCGCGTAGTGCCCGGTGCACACCGCGTCGAAACCGAGCTCGATGGCGCGCTCGAGAAGGGCGGCGAACTTGATCTTCTCATTGCAGCGCATGCAGGGATTGGGGGTGCGCCCTGCCTGGTACTCCGAGACGAAATCGGCGATCACGTCGTCGCGGAAGCGCTCGGAGAAGTCCCAGACGTAGAACGGGATGCCCAGGAGATCGGCCGCACGACGCGCATCGAGCGCATCCTCGATCGTGCAGCATCCCCGGCTTCCGGTGCGCAACGTGCCGCCCGCCCGGGACAGCGCGAGATGCACGCCGACGACGTCGTGCCCCGCATCCACGGCCCGTGCGGCCGCGACTGCGGAGTCCACTCCGCCACTCATGGCCGCAAGAATCCTCATGGGACCAGTCTACGAGCGTGCGGCTGAGCCGGAGCCGGAAGCCCGCAGGTAGGCCTCGCCGATGGATGCGAGGACGGCATCGACGTCGGCGTCCGTCGATGTGCGTCCCAGCGTGAATCGGAGCGCGCTGCGCGCGTCCTGCTCACTGCGCCCCATCGCCATCACGACATGCGATGGCTCCGCCACACCCGCCTGGCAGGCCGACCCGGTCGACGCGGCGATGCCTGCCATGTCGAGAAGGAAGAGCAGGCTCTCCCCCACCGCTCCGGGAAACAGTATGTGGGCGTTGCCAGGGAGCCGTCGCGAGCCGTCTCCCAGAAGCTCGGCCTGCGGCACCCGCGCCAGGATGCCGTCGATCAGCCGATCGCGCATCGTCGCCAGCCGCGCGGTCTCCGTCTCTCGCTCCGACTCGGCGAGCTCGAGCGCGGCGGCGAAGGCCGCGGCACCGGCCACGTCCTGCGTTCCGGCGCGAAGTCCGCGCTGCTGCGCGCCGCCGCGAAGAAGTGCGGAGAGCCGCGCGGTGCGACCGACCACCAAGGCTCCGACGCCGACGGGCGCGCCGATCTTGTGTCCGGCCACGCTCATCGCGACAAGACCGACCGAGTCGGGCGCATCGCCTCTCAGCGTGCGGAACGACAGAGGCAGGTGGCCGAGGGCCGCGACCGCATCGAGATGGAGGGGAACGAGCGCCTGTGCGGTCGACGACCCCAGCATGGCGGCGTCGTTGATCGTCCCGGCCTCGTTGTTGGCGACGAGCGCGGTCGCCAGCGCCGCGCCCGGAAGCTGGGCAGTGAACTCGTCCACGTCGATGGCCGCCGAGCGATATACCGGAACAGCGCGCAGCACCGCCCCTGCCGCCACCAGGGCCTCGACGGTGTCCATCGTCGCGTGGTGCTCGGCATCCGGCATCACGATGGCATCCGACTCCGCCGGCCGCGCCTGCCACAACCCCTGAAGCGCGAGATTGATCGACTCCGTACCCCCGGAGGTGAACACGACCTCGATGGGGTCGCAGTCGAGCACTGCGGCCGAGCGCTCGCGTGCCTCCTCGAGCAGGCGCCGCGCGTCCTGGCCGGCACCGTGCGTCGATGACGCATTCCCGACCATCTCGCTCGCTTCGAGCCACGCCTCCCGCGCCTCGGGACGCAGCGGCGTCGTCGCGGCGTGGTCGAGATAGTGCTGCATCCCTCCACTCTCCCCCATTTTCCGCGCAGTGGCGTGCACATGGAACTGAGTGCATGCTGTCCTGAGACCCGAGCGCAGACCTCTATGGTGTACTCATGCCCGCGATCCGAGACATCACCGTGCCCGGCGGTACTGCACTCGACAACCTCGGTGTGCGCCTTCACGACGGCGTCGGAACCCTCCGCGTCTGGTCGCAGAACGCGTCCTCCATCGAACTCGTCGTCTTCGATGCCACCGACCTCGACTGGGTCATCGACCAGGTCGATCTCGCACGCCTTCCCGGCGGCATCTGGGAGGTGACGACAGAACTGCTCCAGCCCGGCACCCGGTATGCGATCCGCGTCGGAGGGCCACACGGGCCGGGGAACACGTTCAACCCCGAGACTCTGCTCCTCGACCCCTACGCTCGCGGTCTCGCGCAGGGCGACGGCTACGAGGAGTGGCGCTCCGTGGTGATCGTCGACGGGTTCGACTGGGGAGAGTCCGTCAAGCCACGGATACCGCTCGACCGCACCGTGATCTACGAAGGGCACCTGAAGGGGCTGACCAAGCGTCAGCCCGATGTGCCCCCGGCTCTGCACGGCACATACGCCGGACTCGCGCATCCCGCGATGATCGAGTACTTCCACTCGCTCGGGATCACCTCGATCGAGCTCCTGCCCGTCCAGGCGTTCGTTCCGGAGCCTCGCCTGCTCGAGCGCGGCCTCACGAACTACTGGGGCTACAACACCCTCAACTTCTTCACACCGCACAACGCCTACGCCACGGAGGACGCACGCAAGGGCGGCCCCGAGGCCGTTCTCGCCGAGTTCAAAGGCATGGTGCGACTGCTGCACGAAGCCGGACTCGAAGTCATCCTGGACGTCGTGTACAACCACACGTCGGAAGAGGGCCTCGGTGGACCTCGGTCCAGTCTGCGCGGCATCGACAACGCCAGCTACTACCGACAGGACGCATCAGGCGCGTACATCGACACGACAGGCTGCGGCAACACGCTCGACACCTCGACCGATGCCGGAGCGCGCCTCGTGCTCGACTCGCTGCGCTACTGGGCGCAGGAGATGCAGATCGACGGATTCCGCTTCGATCTCGCGGCCGCGATCGCGCGCGACGGCTCGCACACCTATACGCCCGAGCACCCGCTTCTCACCGCCATCGCGAACGATCCGATCCTCCGCGACACCAAGCTCATCGCCGAGCCGTGGGACGTCGGTATGGGCGGCTGGCAGACCGGCAACTTCCCGAACGGCTGGATGGAGTGGAACGACCGCTACCGCGACCGGGTCAGGAACTTCTGGCTGAGCGACATCGACTATGCGCGTCGTGCGTCCGCTCCGGTCGGCATCGGGGGCTTCGCGACGCGGCTCGCCGGCTCGTCGAACACTTTCGCAGATGTTCGGGGACCGCTGGCCAGCATCAACTTCGTCACCGCGCACGACGGCTTCACCATGCACGACCTCGTGTCGTACGACGTCAAGCACAATGAGGCGAACGGCGAACAGAATCGCGATGGTGCCGACATGAATCGGGCTTTCAATCACGGTATCGAGGGGCCGACCGACGACCCTGCGATCCTCGCTGCCCGGCGAAAGGCGATGCGCAACCTGCTCGGCACCCTGCTGCTGTCCGCCGGGATCCCCATGCTCACGGCCGGCGATGAGGTCGGTCGGACGCAACGCGGAAACAACAATGCCTACGCCCAGGATTCGTCGATGACGTGGCTCGGCTGGGACGCGGAACCGTGGCAGGAGGACCTGCGCGCACACGTCGCTCGACTCATCCAGCTCCGTTCCGAGAATCCCGCCCTGCGTCCGAGCCGGTACGCCCGACTCGGTGAGCACATCCCCAACGCCTCTGTCATGGACTGGTTCGACCAGAACGGCGAGACGATGGAGAGCCAGCAGTGGACGGACCCTGGTAACCGCACTCTGCAGTATGTGGCGGCCTCGACCCCCGATCGCGAATCGGCCAATCGGATCCTCCTCATCGTGCACGGGACGGAGTCGCCCATCGACGTGCGTCTGCCCGACGACCTCGAGGAGGCGACGCGTTTCGTCTCGCTGTGGTCGAGCGCCGACGACCGCCCGCAAGACGGCGGCGAGGTGTTCGCCCCCGGCGACGTCCTGCCCATCCCCGGCACCTCCATGCGACTCTTCCGCGTGGAATGAACGGCGGCGCGCCGGGGCCCTCCGCGAGCTACCCGCTTCACGCCGCGAGCGGTACATTCGGGGGGTGGCCGCACGTATGAGCAGCATCAGTCCGAAGGCTCTCCGAAGCCCCGCGCAGATCCCGTCGCGCCCGCTGGGCGCCGTCTCGGACGGCGACGGACTCGTCGCGACGCGAATTCCTCTGGTGGGCGGCGCACCGTCCGTCCCCGGAGGCTTCGCGCCCAAGGCGTTCGTCGGCGAGGTGGTGCCGTTCAGCGTCGTCGCCTTCCGTGAAGGGCACGACCTGATCGGGGTGCAGCTCCGGTTGACGGCCCCGAACGGCGAGGAGTCCCTGCACCGATTGACGCCCTTGCTCGATGGGAGCGATCGCTGGGCAGCGGAGGTCGCTGTGGACATGCAGGGCCCGTGGGCGTTTCGCTTCGAGGCGTTCTCCGACGACTTCGCGACCTGGGCGCACGCCGCCGAGGTGAAGGTCGCCGCGGGCGTCGATGTGCCAGTCATGGCAGCCCTCGGCGCCGAACTTCTCGCGCGCGCAGCGAAAGAGAAGGATCGCCCTGCGGCTCAGCGCAGACGCATCAGCGAACTCGCCACCGCACTGGCGGGGGGCGATGCAGAGACCACCACCGCGGTCTCGACCGACGCCGAGCTGGGCCGTCTCTTCCATGAGCGGCCTCTCATGACGCTGCGTTCAGCATCTGCCACGCACACTCTGCTCGTGGAGCGGACCGCCGCAGGCGTCGGGGCCTGGTACGAGTTCTTTCCCCGCTCGGAGGGCGCGAAACGCCTGAAGGACGGCACCGTCAAGAGCGGTACGTTCAGGACAGCCGCCAAACGTCTTCCCGCTGTCGCCGCCATGGGCTTCGACGTCATCTACCTGGTGCCGATCCATCCGATCGGAACGACCAACCGCAAGGGACGCAACAACACTCTGACGACGGAGCCAGGCGATCCGGGCTCACCGTATGCCATCGGCTCCGCTGACGGCGGCCACGATGCGATCCACCCGGAACTCGGCAAGCCGGCCGACTTCCGCGCATTCGTCAGGGCGGCGAAGAACGAAGGGCTGGAGGTCGCTCTCGATCTCGCACTGCAGGCCTCTCCGAACCACCCCTGGGTCGACGAGCACCCCGAGTGGTTCACCACTCTGCCGGATGGCACCATCGCCTACGCAGAGAACCCGCCCAAGAAGTACCAGGACATCTACCCGCTGAACTTCGACAACGATCCCGCCGGTATCTACCAGGAGATGCTCCGCATCGTGCAGCACTGGGTTCGCGAAGGCGTGAAGATCTTCCGCGTCGACAACCCGCACACGAAGCCGCTGCAGTTCTGGGAATGGCTCATCGCGACCGTGAACGCCCAGGACCCGGACGTGATCTTCCTGGCCGAGGCGTTCACTCGACCCGCCGTGATGCGTGCGCTCGCGGCCGTGGGGTTCCAACAGAGCTACAGCTATTTCACCTGGCGCAACACCAAGGCGGAGCTCGAGGAGTTCCTCACCAGCGTCTCGCACGAGACGAGCGACTACATGCGGCCGAATCTCTTCGTGAACACGCACGACATCCTCACGGAGTACCTGCAGTTCGGCGGCCGCGCCGCCTATCGGATCCGCGCCTGCATCGCCGCCACCGCCGCCCCTGTGTACGGCGTGTACGCCGGGTACGAGCTCTTCGAGAACGTGGCGAGGCCCGGTTCCGAGGAGAACATCGACAACGAGAAATACGAGTTCAAGTTCCGGGACTGGGAGGGCGCGGAGGCATCGGGTGACTCGCTTGCGCCTCTCCTGCGCCGACTGAACGAGATCCGCCGTGAGCACCCGGCTCTTCGACAGCTCCGCAATCTCTCCGTGCACTGGAGCGACGACGACTCGGTGCTCGTCTACAGCAAGCACCTCGATGCCGCGTTCACCGGCACGGGCCACTCCGATACGATCCTCGTCGTCGCCAACGTCGATCCGCACTCCGTGCGTGAGACCACCGTGCACCTCGACACAACGATCTGGGGCGTACCACCTGGCGAGCCGTTCGAGGTGGAGGACCTGCTGACCGGTGCCGTGTGGACGTGGGCCGATCACAACTACGTGCGCCTCGACGCCTTCGCCGAGCCGGTACACATTCTGAAGGTGAGGAGACGAGCATGAGCTACGTCGAAGATGCCACTACATCGCCGGACTGGGCGGCTGTCGCAGCCGGCGCCCATCACGACCCGCACGCGGTGCTCGGCTCCCACCCGTTCACGGATGCGAGTGACCGGACCGTCACGGTGATCCGCGCTCGCCGACCTCTCGCGTCCTCGGTCGCAGCCGTCTTCGAGGACGGGAGCCGATTGGAGCTCGATCACGTCGCACACGGCATCTGGGAGGCCCAGCACGACGGTGCCCCGGTGGCGTATCGCATCGCCACCGCGTACGGCGACGACGACGAGACGATCACCGGCGACCCGTACCGGCACCTCCCGACTCTGGGCGACGTCGATCTCCATCTGATCGCCGAAGGGCGGCACGAGCGGCTGTGGCAGGTGCTGGGTGCGCACGCGACGGTCGCAGACGCCGAAGACGGCGTCGCATTCGCCGTCTGGGCCCCGAACGCCACAGCCGTGCGAGTCGTCGGAGATCACAACGGGTGGAACGGCGAAGCGCACGCGATGCGCTCGATGGGCGTGAGTGGCGTCTGGGAGCTGTTCATCCCCGATCTCGCCGTCGGAACGACATACAAGTATCAGATCCGCACCCGCGGCGGCTCCTGGATCTTCAAGGCCGACCCGATGGCGCAGGCCGCGCAGGTGCCGCCCGAGACCGCGTCGGTGGTCACGCGGTCGGACTACGCATGGTCAGACGGCGCGTGGATGACCCGCCGGGCAGCGACTCACGCGGTCGCTCAGCCGCTGTCGGTCTACGAGGTGCACCTCGGCTCCTGGCGCGGAGGCCTGAGCTACCGCGATGCCGCAGAACCGCTGATCGCACACGTCACCGAGGCCGGTTTCACGCACATCGAGTTCATGCCGCTCGCCGAGCATCCGTTCGGCGGCTCCTGGGGCTATCAGGTGAGCGGGTACTACGCGGCGACCAGCCGCTTCGGCAGCCCGGACGACCTGCGATACCTCATCGACCAGCTGCATCAGGCCGGAATCGGCGTGATCATGGACTGGGTGCCCGGGCACTTCCCCAAAGACGCGTTCGCCCTCGCGAGGTTCGACGGACAGCCGCTGTACGAGCACCCCGACCCTCGTCGCGGTGAGCATCAGGACTGGGGAACGCTCATCTTCGACTACGGTCGCCCTGAGGTGCGCGGATTCCTGGTCGCGAACGCACTGTTCTGGCTGAGCGAGTTCCATGTCGACGGTCTGCGAGTGGATGCCGTGGCGTCGATGCTGTACCTCGACTACTCGCGTAACGAAGGCGAGTGGGAGCCGAACATCCACGGGGGCCGGGAGAACCTCGAAGCGATCCGCTTCCTCCAGGAGGTCAACGCGACCGCCTACCGCCTGCACCCCGGCGTGCTGATGATCGCTGAGGAATCGACGAGCTTCCCCGGTGTGACCGCACCCACCGACCACGCGGGTCTCGGCTTCGGGTTCAAGTGGAACATGGGCTGGATGAACGACTCCCTCCAGTACATCGAACGAGACCCGATGTATCGCGCGCACCACGAAGGTGAGATGACGTTCTCGTTCGTCTACGCGTTCGGGGAGAATTATCTGCTGCCGATCAGCCACGATGAGGTCGTGCATGGAAAAGGCAGCCTCGTCTCGAAGATGCCCGGTGACCACTGGCACAAGCTCGCCAATGTCCGCGCATACCTCGGATACATGTGGGGTCACCCCGGAAAGAAGCTCCTCTTCATGGGGCAGGAGTTCGGCCAGCTCGCCGAATGGTCGGAATCCCGCCAGCTCGACTGGTGGCTCCTCGACCAGCCGTCGCACGCGCAGCTGCAGGGTTTCGTCGGACAGCTCAACCGCACCTATCGCGCTCAGGCCCCGCTCTGGGAGCGGGACAATGACGGATCCTCGTTCTCACGCCTCGGCGCCCCGAGCTGGGATCCCAATGTCATCGCCTTCGAACGCCGCGACGCACATGGCGGCCGTCTCGTGGTGATCAGCAACTTCGCCGGCGTCGAGCGCAGCGGTTACAGCCTCGCGCTGCCGACCCCCGGCGTGTGGCAGGAGATCCTCAACACGGACGCCGCAGAATACGGCGGTCGCGGATCCGGCAATCTCGGCATGGTCGTCGCGCACTCGGAGGACGACGGACCGGCCGTGGCGACGATCACGGTTCCCGCACTGTCGACCATCTGGCTGCGCCACGAGAGCGACCCGCACGTACCCACGATCAGCCGCGGCTGACGGCCTCTGCCGATCAGCGAGACGGCCCCGGCCCGACAGAGCCTGGGCCGTCTCGCTGCACTCTCAGCTCAGAACAGCAGGGAAGACAGTCTGTTGCGCGCGGTGATGACGCGTGGATCTGCGACGCCGATCAGGCCGAACAGCTCGAGAAGACGCTCGCGCACGGGCGTTCGCTCATCCGAGGGCAGCTGGGCGAACAGGTCGAGAAGCCTTCCGAACGCATCTTCGACATGGCCTCCCGCGAGGTCGAGGTCGGCGACATCGAACTGAGCCTGGATGTCCAGGGGTCCGGCTGCGGCCGCGGCCCGAGCATCCTGGAGATCGAGTTTCTGGACGCGGTCGAGCAGACGGACCTGGCCCAGGCCTGCGATCGCATCCTCATCGCGCGGATTCTCCGCGAGAGCCTTCTCGTATGCCACGACCGCCGCGGCGTAGTCGCCGTTCTCGATCGCGGCGAAAGCCTCCGCGTGCAGCGGCGGCATCGGCGGCTCCTCCGGCGTCTGCTCGCCCTCGGGCGCCTCTCCGACGTTCAACGTGCCCGTCACCCCGTTCTGAGCAGCGAGCTGAAGCAGCTGCGCGAAGACCTCTCTGACCTGTTGCTCGGGCACTGCACCGGTGAACATCGGAACCGGCTGACCGGCGATGAGTGCCACGACCATCGGGATCGACTGCGCGCGGAATCCCTGGGCCAGCTGCGGGTTGGCGTCGACATCGACCTTCGCGAGAAGCACCCTGCCGCCGAGTTCACGCGTCACCTTCTCGATGATGGGGCTCAGCTGCTTGCACGGCCCGCACCATTCGGCCCAGAGGTCGACGACCACCGGCACTGTCCGGGAGAGCTCGAGGATCTGACCGAACGACTCGTCGGTCGCATCGACGACGATGTCCACGGCCCCGGGAGCAGGGCTCTGCGCTCCGGCGGCAGCAGCCGCGGGCCGGTTTCGCAGAGAGGAGAGGTCGACGGCTCCACGGAGCGCGGCGGGAGAGATATCGGTCATTTGATCACCTCGACGGAGAGTAGGTCCTGTCGGACCGCCATGAGTCGGATCTGCTCCGTCGAGCCCTGCGCGGGAACGGAGAAGAACAGCTGGAATTCGTACTTGGTCGTGAAGCCCTTCGCGGACTCCGTGACACCCGTCAGCGCCTTCGCCTGCGGATTCGCGTCTTCCAGTCGGATGACGGCGTCCGGTGACGTCGGGGTGACCGATTCGGTGTCGATGAGCGAGACGGCCACGATCGCACCGCTGTCCAGCGTGGTCATCGAGACCGGCTCGGAATCGGCCGGGAGGATGTCGAAGGCGGTCTGAGAAGTCTCCGCCGCTCCGTTGTCCGCCAGCGTCTGCACGACCGCCTGCCGGCTGTCGCGAATCGACTGGGCGAGGTTCTGCGAGATCTCGTCGAACATGCCGTACGAAGGGCTGGCCTCGCCCGCGTCGACGACGTCGGCGAAGGTCTCCGCAAGCTCTCCCGGCGGGATGCTGAGGAATGCGGAATCGTCGGGAACGAGCGAGGTGCCGAGCCACGCTGCAGCCACGTCGGGGAAGACGGCATCCGCAGACATCTCGGCCATGTTCGTGACCTTGTAGTTCGACCACGGATCCTGCTGCGTCATGGTCAGGATGACGGGGGGAACGGTGTCGTCGTCAGCGCTCTTCGAGAGCAGGAGCACCGTGCGCGGCCACCGGTCGGTGGCTTCGGGAAGCACGACCTCGACGTCATCGGTCGGGAGTGCGGCGGGCGGTGCGGTCTCCGGAAGAGCTGTCCGAAGCGCGTACTCGGTGGTGCGAGCCGTGAGCGCCGGGCCGTCCAGACGAGTGCCGGCCAGAGCGATGTCCATCGACGCGTCCGCGTCGGACAGGGTCGTCGACACTTCCTGCAGGATCCGCTTCGCCTGAGCCTCCGTCACTGCCGGGGGCTTCTGATTGTCCGGGGCGATCACCGTCGCGCTGGGAGACGGCGAGGGCGTTCCCTCTCCGAGCTGCGGCCATGAGTCAGGCGAGCAGCCGCTCGCGAGCAACGCGGTCACGGCGAGGGCGGGGACCGCGAGCAGGCGCCGTCGACGGTTCACAGGTCGCGCACGCATCTCCGTCTTCCGATCGGGGTCTGGGTTCTTCGGACCGGCGGCGTCGACTGCCCCCGGGTCACCGGCGGCTGCCGCGTCGGAGTCTGCGCCGGTCCGACCGGGCTCATCCCCGGCAGCGGTGGTCGAGGTGTCGTCGATCGCCGCGCGTTCCGATGGCGGCAGCTGAGCCACGTCGATCGGCTCGGTGGCCGGAAGGGGGCCGGGGCCCTTGCGCCGCGGTCCTCGCCCGCGACGCTGGTGCCGGATCGCGAGGACGTAGAGCACGAGTCCGACGAGAAGCATCGCCGCGCCCGCCGCCATGAGCGGTCCGGCGAGAGGGGTGGACGTGTCCAGCGGCCAGGACACCACGATGTCGTCCGGTGCGTCGGCGGTGCCGTCGTACGCGATGATCAGACTCACGCCCTCGGGCAGCTGCATGTTGTCTGCGATGAGTGTGTCGGTCTCGGTGAAGGAGTCCAGCCAGAGGTCGGAGCCGGCGGGGTTGCGGCCCGGCTCTGCGGCTGCATCACCCTCGGCGGGCGTCTCCGCCGGTGCCGGAGTCTCGGCCGCGGCCGGTGTCTCGGCAGGGGCGGGGGTTTCGGAGGCCCCATCACCTTCCGGTGCTGATCCGGCGGGGACCAGCTCGACCTCCAGGTCACCATCGTCGCCGACCGTCACGCGGTTGTACGACGAGTCGGCAAGCCACGCTTCCATGTCGGCGGTGCGGCCATAGGCGGCGAAGATCTCGCCCTCTCCGCGCACCAGCAAGGTTTGAGATCCCGGGTGCTCACGAAGGACGTCGCCGTCCATCAGCACAAACGGGGCGGGTTCCTCTGCAGCGACTGAGACCTCCTGAGTCGACGGACCCATGAAGATGGTTCGCTGCGCGATGCCCGCAGCGATCAGTCCCGCAGCCAGCACGAAGGCCACGACGGCCCATACGAAACGCACGAATAGTCTCCTCACACGGCCCGGACGCACGCCCGAGTCGCAACACTCGACATTTCAGACTAGCGAAATCACCTGTGTGTTGCCCACGAGGGGCATGCGGCACCACGTGCGGCACGTCGTCCCGGCCGGTCGTGGTGCGGTGGATACGCTTGCAGAGTCCCCCATTCCGAGGAGCAACGATGAAGATCCACAACCCGTTCCGCACCGCCCTCGTGGCGACGCTCGGCGTGGGACTGGGAATCCTGCTGATCGGAAGCGTGGAGAGCCTGTCGACCGTGCTGCTCTACGTCGGTACGGCTCTCTTCCTCAGTCTCGGCCTGGACCCGCTCGTCTCCTTCCTCGAGCGCAGGCGTCTCCCCCGCTGGCTCGCCGTGCTCATCACGATCCTCGCGGTGCTCGGGATCTTCGCCGGGATCATCCTGATCGTCATCCCCGTGCTGGTCGACCAGATCTCGCAGCTCATCGCCGAGATCACGGCCATCGTCCAACGCGGGACTTTTCTCCTCGACCTGCGCCAGTGGATGGTCGACACGTTCCCCAATCTCAAGGTGGATGACGTCTTCGCCTATGTGACCGACTGGCTGGAGACGAACCTCGCCCAGATCGGGGGGTCCATCGGGCAGGGCGTGCTCGCCGCGGGCGGGGCACTGCTGAGCGGACTGTTCGGCGCGTTCATCATCCTCATCCTGACGATCTATCTGACGGCCTCGACACCGTCGCTCAAGCGCGCCGTCTACCAGCTCGCTCCTGCATCCAAGCGCGAGCGCTTCATCGACCTGGCCGAGCAGATCACCGATTCGGTCGGCTACTACGTCATGGGCCAGGTCTCCCAGGGCGTCATCAACGGCATCCTGAGCATGATCTTCCTCACGATCATCGATGCGCCGTTCCCGGCCGTGCTCGCCGTCGTCGCCTTCTTCTTCTCACTGATTCCACTCGTCGGCACCCTCACGGGGTCGACCATCATCGTGCTCGTGTGCCTGATCCCCGGCCTGGGATCACCGGCGACAGCGATCGCCGCCGCCATCTACTACCTCATCTACATGCAGATCGAGGCGTACGTGATCTCGCCGCGCATCATGAGCCGGGCCGTGTCCGTACCCGGAGCGGTCGTCGTCGTCGCGGCGTTGGCGGGCGGAAGCCTCCTGGGGCTGCTCGGCGCGCTGATCGCGATTCCGGTGGCGGCCAGCATCCTGATCCTCTACCGGCAGGTGCTGATCCCTCGCATGAACGAGCTCTAGTCGGCGGGCCACTCCGTCGGCAGCGGAAGAGCTGCCGGGTTCACGGCAGCGACGATCTCGGTGAGGACTCTCCGAGTCTGGCTCTCCCCCACCCAGAGGTGCTTGCCACCCTCGACGGCGATCAGCTTCGCATGCGGAATCGCGGAGAAGCGCTCGCGTGCTTCGGCCGGGCGGAGGTAGTCGTCGAACTCGGGTACCAGCACCACGACGTCGGCATCGGAGTCGGCCCACGCCGCCACCTCGGCGTCTGTGGCGCGGTGAAGTGGCGGGGACAGGAGGATGATCCCCTCGACATCGTGTTCCCGACCGTACTTCAGCGCGAGTTCGGTGCCGAACGACCAGCCGAGCAGCCATGGGCGCGGAAGACCGCGCTCGCGCACGAAGCCCATCGCCGCCGCGACGTCGAACTGCTCCGCCTCTCCCCCATCGAACGCGCCATCGCTGGTGCCACGCGGAGAGGTCGTCCCTCTCGTGTTGAAGCGCAGCACAGCGAGGTCCGCCAGCGCAGGCAGACGGGCGGCAGCCTTGCGGATGATGTGCGAGTCCATGAACCCGCCGGCCGTCGGGAGAGGATGCAGCGTGACGAGCGTGGCCACGGGCGCCGACGACTCGGGAACCGCCAGCTCTCCGACCAGTGTCAGCTCGTCTGCGGTCTCCAGTGCGATGTCTTCGCGCCGCGCAGGCAGCTCGATCGGTCCACGGATCTCCATGCTCACGCAATCCTCCAACAGTGTGTGTGCCAATGCCTGCGTGCCGCGAGGTCTGCGGCGTCACCGAGCACCCCGTCCGCGCGCCAGATCACGAGGTGAGCGGTCCCGGGAACAACCGATCGCCCGCACCCAGGACAGATGTACTCCTTCAGCGCCTGAGCTGCCGACACCGGCTGGACGGTCCACTCGGACCCACGACGGACTTCCGTGCGCTTCCAGGACGAGAGGAGTCGATCGAGCGAATCGTCGGTGTCAGGGCGCGTCGGACGGCGTCTGCGAGAGCGGGCCATGAGGCCGACTCACCACCAGTGGTTGTTCGTCCAGAAGGCGTGGGCGCCCGCCCAGCTTCCGTATCGACCCGTGGCGTATCCCGTTGCCCAGCGCAGGTTGTCCACCGGGTCGTAGCCATTGCCGGGAACCTTGCTGCATGGCAGAGCCTGGACGAGCCCACACGCTCCAGAGGACTTGTTCGTCGCGTTCGGGTTCCAGCCGCTCTCGCGGGAGACGATGTAGTCGACGAAGCCCCAGTCGGACTCCGCGATGCCCGCTGCTGCCATCCACTCCGCAGGGGCTCCCCCGCCGGTGTAGTACAGAGGAGCGCTGGGACCGGGTTTCGATGACCCGGATGACCCGGACGACGCGGTCGTCGGTGTCGGGGTGGGAGTCGGCTTGGGCGTCACGTAGACCGAGAACGATCCACGCTGAACCGGTGCGATAGCGGCACCCTCTGCGGTCACCGTGAGATTCTGCGTCTGCGTGAGCGCCGCTGAGTACGCCGACTCGGGGCCTTCCGTCTCAGGCTGCTGAGCCAGCGCGACGCCGGTCGGGGCGACCATCGCGGCCGCGAAACCCACGACCGCGAGGGCGCTGACGAAACCGACGACGCCCCGTCGGCGGCTACCGCTGCGCGCCGAAAGCGCCGCCGATGCAGGCACCGGCGTGACGTCTTTGCGATGAGGTGTGATGTCGTTTCGGGAGTTCACGATGAGTGGCAGTCTACCCGGTGAGGCGTGAGTCGGCCATCAGAACGCTCAGCGAACCGCCAGGATCACATCGACGGTAGCGTCGAGAAGGGCATCCACCTGCTCTTCCCGGTACCCGCCGCGCTGCATGCGGAACGCCGCCGAACGCAGCTGCTCGGCCGTCAGCGGTTCGCCGTCTCGCAGATAGCGGGCGATGCGGGTGCCCACATGGTCGACCTCGTCGATGCGATACCCGAAGGTGAGGACGCCCGTGCGCGCGAAACGCTGACGCTTCGGACGCGCGAGGTGGTCGAGGATGATCTGGGCATCGTCTCGTGCCTGCTCGACCCATGCCCCCGCGCCCTGCGACCGGACGGCCCGGTCACGCGCGCGAGCCGCCAGCGCGTCCTCGACTCTCCCGAGCGCGGCATCGACCTCTGCCACGACATAGCCGTTCTTCACGAGCGGGAAGGACGCCACGCGTACGTCGGCTGCGCCGAGATCGTCCGCGTCGCCTTCGAATGCAGCCCGAGCGGCTGCCAGGAACGTGTCGACCGCTGCGCGGTGATAGCCGCGCACGCGACCGGTCGTCACAGAGAACGCGGCCGGAGGCTGAACCGAACCGTCCGATGTTCGCACGTCGTCGGAGACCATCACAGCACCACCCAGGAGGAGAAGAGGAAATACAGGCACAGCGCGGGCACCGTCGACGGAAGGATGCTGTCGAGTCGATCGAGGAGCCCGCCGTGACCGGGCAGCCAGGAGCTCATGTCCTTGATTCCGAGATCACGCTTGAGCATGGACTCCCCGAGGTCGCCGAGGGTCGCGGACAGCAGGATGGCGACGCCGAAGATCACGCCGATCCACCACGGCAGATGCAACAGGAAGATCGCGAGGAGGACACCCGCCGTGATGGAACCCACCACGGCTCCACCGAACCCTTCCCACGTCTTCTTGGGACTGATTCGCGGGGCCATCGGATGCCGGCCGAAGGCCAGCCCGGCGGCATACGCGCCGGTGTCCGCCACGACCGCGATGGCGATGAAGCTCAGCACCCACCACTGGCCACCCTCCTGCTTGAGCAGGATCAGGGCGACCGCCGCGAGGAACGGCACGTAGATCTGAACGAAGCCTCCGATGACGGCATCCGTCAGCACATCGCCGTAGGTTCTGCCGTCCTTGGCGACCATCTGGGCGACCAACCGCCACACGATCACGAATGCGACGGCGAAGAACAGCATCACCCAGACGAACCACAGGTCGAGGAAGAACGCGGACAGCACGAGCAGCGTCGCCGCCACGAACTGAGCGATCACGTCGATCCGCCGCCCGGACGCGCGCAGTGCCAGGGAAAGCTCGTACACCCCGAGCAGCGCCGCTGCCAACGCGAACGGCACGAAGAGGACCTTGATGAACAGCAGCGAGGCGAGCAGGGCGGCGCCGAACGCCAGCCCGATCAGCGTCGCGAGGATCAGGTCACGCCCTGTGCGCTCCTTGATGCGCTCGTTCGCCTGGTCGAGCTGCCCGCGAGCATTCGTGACGTGGGTCCCGAACTCGTCGCGTGCGGCACGCCACTGCTCTCTGATCGCGTTGTGATCAGCTGTGTCCAACGGAGACTCCGTCATCGCGCGCTCCTCGGCGGGGAGAGGTGGACGTGGCGGGATGCTCGTCGCGTCGAACGCCGGGAAGGCGCCGTCGACCAGCGGGATGGCGCCGGTCGAGGTCGACGAGTCGCGCGCCTCCCGGCGCGTCTGCGGCTTGTCGGTGCCGTCATCGGTGCGTTCGTCGGACATGCCGCCTACACCTCGAGGAGCTCAGCCTCTTTGCGCTTGAGTGCGTCGTCGATGAGGTCGACGTGCTGGCGCGTGAGGGCGTCGAGTTCCTTCTCTCCGCGAGAGATCTCGTCTTCTCCGAGCTCGCTCTTGAGACCGTCGAGTTCGTCCTTGGCCTTGCGACGGATGCCGCGCACGTGCACCTTGGCGTCCTCGGCCTTGGTCTTGACGAGCTTGACGTACTCCTTGCGGCGCTCAGCCGTGAGCTCGGGCATCGTCACGCGGACGAGGTTGCCGTCGTTCGTGGGGTTCGCGCCGAGGTTCGGCATGTCCCGGATCGCCTGCTCGATCCCCTTCAGAGCACTCTTGTCGTAGGGAGTGATGATGAGGGTGCGCGCCTCCTGGTTCGCCAGAGAGGCGAGCTGGGCGAGCGGCGTCGGCGTTCCGTAGTAGTCGACGAGCACCTTCTGGAAGAGCTGCGGGTTGGCGCGACCCGTGCGCACCGTGGAGAAGTCCTCCTTGGCGGCCTCGACCGCTCGTGCCATACGGGAGGTGGTTTCAGCGAGGACATCCGCGATCACGGTGACTCCTATCGTCGGGGTGTTCTGAAATTCTATCTGGCGCGGCGCGTGAGCACCGTCAGGGACTCAGGCGGTGACGAGAGTGCCGATCGGCTCTCCGAGGAGCGCACGCGTGACATTGCCCGCCGGCTCCATGCCGAACACCCTCATGTCCATGTTGTTGTCCATGCAGAGGCTGAACGCGGTCGAGTCGACCACCTTGAGGCCGCGCTGAAGGGCATCGCGGTAGGTCACGCGCTCGATGCGCTCGGCGTCGGCGTGCTTGTTCGGGTCCGCGGTGTAGATGGCGTCGACGCCGTTCTTGGCCACGAGCACCTCCTGCGCCCCGATCTCCAGCGCGCGCTGCGCGGCGACCGTGTCGGTGGAGAAGTACGGGAGGCCCGCTCCGGCGCCGAAGATGACGACGCGGCCCTTCTCCATGTGCCGCTCGGCCCGCAGCGGGATGTACGGCTCGGCGACCTGCGTCATCGAGATCGCGGACTGCACGCGGGTCGGCGCTCCGGCCTGCTCGAGGAAGTCCTGCAGCGCGAGGGCGTTCATCACCGTGCCGAGCATTCCCATGTAGTCGGCTCGCCCCCGGTCCATTCCGCGCTGGCTGAGTTCCGCTCCGCGGAAGAAGTTGCCGCCGCCGACGACGATCGCGATCTCTACGCGGTCGACGGCCGCGGCGATGTCACGGGCGATCTGGCTGACGACGTCGGGGTTGACGCCGAGCTGTCCGGCGCCGAACGCCTCACCGGAGAGCTTCAGGAGAACGCGACGGCGTCCGTTGCCTTCGGTCATGGGGGTGTTCCTCTCGTCCCGATTCAAGATAGTGCCTTCTGGGCATGAAGAAGGGGTTCGGATCATGTGATCCGAACCCCTTCGACGGTGTTACGCGCCGACCTTGAAGCGCGCGAAGTCCGTCACGGTGATACCGGCGTCCTTCGCCACCTGGGCGACGGAGAGCTTGTTGTCCTTCGCGTAGTCCTGCTCGAGCAGTGCGACCTGCTTGATGAACGCGGAGACACGGCCCTCGACGATCTTGGGCAGAGCCGCTTCCGGCTTGCCCTCGTTGCGGGAGATCTCGGTGACGATCTCGCGCTCCTTCTCCACGGCGCCAGCCGGGACGTCCTCGCGGGACAGGTACGACGGGTTCGCGAACGAGATGTGCTGCGCGATGCTGCGAGCGGTCTCGGCGTTGTCACCCGTGTAGGCGACGACGACGCCGATCTGCGGCGGGAGGTCCTTGCTCGTGCGGTGCAGGTAGACCTCGACGTTGTCGCCGGTGATCGTGCGAACGCGACGAAGTTCGACCTTCTCGCCGATGATCGCAGCCTCTTCCGAGATGACCTGCTCGACGCTCTTGTCGCCTGCCTGGGCGGCGAGTCCGGCCTCGACCGAGTCGGCCTTGACGGCCGCGACAGCGTCGGCGACCTTGTCGGCCAGTGCGATGAAGCGCTCGTTCTTCGCGACGAAGTCCGTCTCGCAGGCGAGCTCGATCAGCGTCACTGCGCCGTCCTGCTCGCGAGCGACGATGAGGCCCTCGCTGGTCGAACGGTCGGCACGCTTCGCGTTGCCCTTGGCACCCTTGAGACGCAGGATCTCGGTGGCCTTCTCGACGTCTCCGTCGGCCTCCTCGAGCGCCTTCTTGGTGTCGACCATTCCCGTTCCGAGCTGCTCACGCAGCGCCTTGAGGTCGGCGATGGTGAAGTTGGCCATGTGTGGTGGCTCCTTGCTTCGTGATGTGTGTGGTGGTCGCGGAATTACTTGGCGTCTGCTGCCTCGGCGGCGGCGACCTCAGCGGTCTCCTCGCCGGAAGCGGCAGCGATGGCCTCGTCGTGCGCCTCGGCGCCGGCCTCGTCAGCAGCGGTCTCGTCGGCAGCGGGGGTCTCGACGGTGGCAGCTTCGTCAGCTGCGGCGTCATCGACCTCTGCGGCGTCAGCCGACTCCTGGACGGGAGCCTCGAGGAGCTCCTTCTCCCAGTCGGCGAGCGGCTCAGCGTCGCCCGTCTCGGGGTTGTGCTTCTGCTGCAGGCCCTCTGCCGCTGCGTCCGCGATGATGCGGGTGAGCAGCGAGACGGAGCGGATGGCGTCGTCGTTGCCGGGGATCGGGTACTGGAAGTCGTCCGGGTCGGCGTTGGTGTCGAGAATGCCGATCACCGGGATGCCGAGCTTCTTGGCCTCGTCGATGGCGAGGTGCTCGCGCTTGGCGTCGACGACCCAGAGAGCGGACGGCGTCTTGGTGAGGTTGCGAATACCACCGAGCGACTTGTGGAGCTTGTCGAGCTCACGCTTCTTGAGAAGGAGTTCCTTCTTGGTGAAGCCCGAGGCAGCCGGGTTCTCGTAGTCGAGCTCCTCGAGCTCCTTCATGCGAGCGAGACGCTTCGCGATGGTCTGGAAGTTGGTGAGGAGTCCACCGAGCCAGCGCTGGTTGACGTAGGGCTGGCCGACGCGCGTGGCCTGCTCCGCGAGGATCTCCTGCGCCTGCTTCTTCGTGCCGACGAAGAGGATCGTGCCGCCGTGCGCGACGGTCTCCTTGACGAAGTCGTAGGCCTTGTCGATGTAGCCGAGCGACTGCTGGAGGTCGATGATGTGGATGCCGCTGCGCTCCGTGAGGATGAAGCGCTTGACCTTCGGGTTCCACCGACGGGTCTGGTGTCCGAAGTGCACGCCGCTGTCGAGCAGCTGGCGGATGGTGACCACAGCCATGGTCGTCTCCTTGTTCCGGCGCGATTCTGCGCCCTTGAGGTTGTCGAGTCGATCGGATGACCGAACTCCCTGGTGCCCGGCGCACACCCGCCTGAGTGGAATCAGGACCAGTGGGAGTGGATGCCACGACCGAAGTCGCTCTGGGCACGCGTAGTCACCCCGAGATCGAGGTGCTCCAACAGCATACAGGATGCGGCGGCCTCACTCCTCCTGCACGATGCACCGAAGCCATGTCTTCCCCACATGGATCGCGGGGGTTGCGATGACGCGTCCCGCCGCCGGCGGGAGCGACGGACCATTGCCTCATGAACTCCCGCGTACGCGCGACCATCGCGTTCCTTCTGCTGGTCGCCCTGATTCTCGTCGCTCCGATCCCGGCGCGTGCGCGCGCGTCATCCGCGGAAGGTGAGAAGTATCCCGTCTGGCTCTGGCCGACCGATGAGCGCCGCGCGATCGCGTCGCCGTATCGCGCTCCCGCGCACGAGTACGGTGCCGGCCATCGAGGGATGGACCTCGCGACGACGCCGGGGGCTGTGATCCGCGCTCCCGCCGACGGGACGATCGCATTCCGCGGAACCGTCGTCGACAGGCCTCTGATCACGATCGAGCACCCCGGTGGCTACGTGTCGACGTTCGAGCCGTTGTCCTCCGAGCTCTCGCCGGGAGACGCGATCTCATCGGGGCAGGTGATCGGCACCGTGGCTGCCGGTGGCCACGCGGCGCCCGGCACTCTGCACCTCGGTGTGCGAATGGATGGCGCGTACATCAACCCGATGCTCCTCTTCGGCGCCGTACCCAGGGCGGTGCTGCTCCCCTGCTGCACGACCCCATGAATCGGTGACCGGGTGTTCAGGCGCGCGGGTGTGCGAGGCGATACGTCGCGGTCAGCCGTTCGGCGGACACGTGGGTGTAGATCTGGGTCGTACCGAGACTCGCATGGCCGAGGATCTCCTGCACCGCTCGCAAGTCCGCGCCGCCGTCCAGGAGATGGGTCGCGGCAGTGTGTCTCAGCGCATGCGGGCCGACCGTGTCCGCCCCGATGAACGGTGCGAGCACGTCGGCGACGAGCGAATAGACCGCGCGCGGTCCGATCCGCGCGCCTCGACTGCCGAGTAGCAGAGCGGGCGACGGCCGAGCAGCTCGTGCTGCCAGTGAGGGCCGCCCTCGAGACAGGTAGGCACCGGTGGCATCACGTGCAGGAGCACCGTAGGGCACCACCCTCTCTTTCGCGCCTTTCCCCAGCACGCGCGCCGTGCCCCGATCGAGGTCCAGATCGTCGACATCGAGTCCGCACAGCTCGGAGACTCGGATCCCTGCCCCGTACAGCAGCTCGAGAATGGCATGGTCGCGGAGCGCGATCGGATCACCGGTGGCGGCGGCGTGCCGTTGCGCCTCGAGAAGAGTCGTCATCGCGTCCTGAGAGGCGATGACGGGCAGCGTCCGCCCCCGCTTCGGGGCTACCAGCCGGAGGCTCGGATCGTGTGCGACGAGCTCCTGCTCCTGCGCCCAGCTGAAGAAGGACCGCGCCGCCGCGGCGCGCCGCGCGAGTGTTGACCGCGCGTCCCCCCGTTGAGTCGCGCGCCACAGCCAGTCGCGCAGTGTCTCGAGTGTGACGTCTTCGAGTTCGCGATCGCCGACGGTCTCCGCGAGGTCACGGAGATCAGATCGGTAGGCCCGCACAGTCGCTGAAGACAGCCGACGCACTCGGGAGAGATGCTCGGTGAAGGCGTGTGCTGCTCCCTGGAACTGCATGGATCAAGTGTGCAGGAGCGCGAATCCGCGCGGTGTCAGCCGCGCCGCTCTCCGTCCGTCCGTTTCCGCCATCCGCTCTCGACGCGCGTGACAATCCCATCCAGCTCCAGGAGCCCGAGGAGGGCACCGATCCTTTCGGGAGCGAGCCCCGATCTTCGGGACAACTCGAGAACGGGTCGTGCGGCGCGACTGCTCAGGGCGTCGAGCACCCGAGACCGATCCGGGTCTGTGGCTCCGCCAACGGTCGTCCCGGGTGCGGCGTCACCCCACAACTCGCGTATCTCGGCGGTGGTCGTGACGCATCTCGCGTCGTATTCACGAAGAAGCCGATGACAGCCGGCCGACGATGCGGAGGTCACAGGTCCAGGCACCGCACCGAGCGGCCGTCCGAGCGCAGCCGCGTGCCCGGCGGGTATGTAAATGGATACCCTCGGTCTGTGGCACTTTCTGCTGAGGCAACCTGCGCAATCTACGTACGCATCTCCCAAGACCGTAGCGGCGAAGAACTCGGGGTTGAGCGCCAGCAGCGGGAGTGTCAGGAACTGGCTACGCGCCTGGGCCTTCACGTCGTGCGCGTGTATGTCGATAACGACATCAGCGCGACGAGCGGCGCGCGACGGCCCGCGTTCGAAGAGATGCTGATGGATCGCCCCCGTTCTGTCGTCGCCTGGCATCAGGATCGCCTGCTTCGGCTCACGAGCGACCTTGAGAAGGTCATCCAACTGGAAATCCCGGTGCATATGGTGACAGCCGGATCATTGGACCTGAGCACACCCTCGGGGCGAGCCGTCGCCCGCACCGTCGCCGCGTGGTCTCAGTTCGAAACTGAGCAGAAGGCGCTGCGTCAGAGGGCATCCAATCGCCAGGCCTCAGCCAACGGCCACTGGCAGTTCAGCTTGCGCCCTTTCGGCTACGAGCGCGTCAACGGTGACATCATCGTTATCGACTCAGAAGCGAAACTTATCCGTGACGGCTACCGGTGCGTGCTTCGCGGTGACAGCTACCGTTCGGTCGCAAGGCGGTGGAACCGTCTCATCGAGCGCTGGGATACCCCCGGTTTCAGACCCGTCATGGGCGGCACCTGGGCGAGTTCAAGAGTTCAGAGGCTTTTGGAAAACTCTCACTACGCGGGCATCGTGACATATCAAGGGCAACCAGTCGAGCTAGCCCCGGGGAAAGCTCCTCAGTGGACTCCGCTCATCACCGAGGACACCTGGCGAGCCTTCAGGGAGTTGAAAGTGGCTCGGAAAACGAAGCGTTCATGGGCGGTGTCGCCGAAGCACCTTCTATCGGGACTGCTTGAGTGCGGCGTGTGCGGCGGCACCCTCTACTCGCACGCCCAAGATCAAACCACACGGAAGGGCGCCGCGGACGCAGGTAAGGCTCGGCTACCGGTCCTTGACGCCGCGGGAAGGCGCGTCAAGCACACGACATACGTCTGCGTCGACAAGCACTGCGTGTCGATCCGAGCCAACTACGTTGAGGCTCTTGTCGGAGAGGTCATCTCTCTCAAACTCTCGGACCCCCGAGTAGTCCAGGCGTTGAGAACAACCGACGACAGTGCTCCCCTCGAGGCAGAGATCGCAGACCTTCACAAGCGACGTGACGACCTCACGGACATGATCGGCGACGGCCTCATCCCGCGAGAACGCGCGCGGGAGAAACTGAACGAGATTGCGGGGCGACTGCAGAGCGCACTCTCGCGAATGGAACGACTCCGATCCGATTCACCAATTACGGATCTGATGCTGTCCGACTCGATACCCGAGCGATGGTCCGCCCTCCCCGTGTTCGCACGAAGGAGGGCGATAGTGAGGCTCGGCCTCAAACTCACGATCAACGCTGCCGACAAAGGCAAGCGCACCATTGACCTCGCAACCGGACAGGTTCACTCCGAACGCGCGTGGGCTATGCGCCGTGTCGCCTGGAACTGGGACGGAGATGGAGGCGGAGGTGGGTGATTCTGGACTTAAGTCCATATCGCTTTGGCAATATCTGCTTCACCGCTGTGTTAGATTGGTGTCCTGATAAGACGAAAATGACGAAGCCCCACTTGTAATCCGGGTTGCCCGGAATAGAGTTGCGTCATAGGAACCACGTGCGTTCCACCGGATCGAAAGGTTCGGAAACTAACCCGGCGATAGAGCGTGGCAGAAGTCGGTCCTACAAAGGACCGACCATGCCTAAAACCAGTTCCCAGAAGCCGACCGCTGTCGAAAGGGTTCTTGATCTCTACGAAGCCGCAGAGATCCGAAACGTTGACGGATCTCGTCGCTTCGGCAGTGTCTTCACTCTGCGTCGTCGCCTCAAGGATGGCTCTCTCCCCCATAGCCGCAGCGAGAGCAACCGCAAGTATTTGGTTACGCTCTCCGACCTCGAGCAGCTTGAGCTGGCAGATTCACCTGTCGTGGCCGACTCTGCCCGAGCCGAGCTTCGCCTTGCCGCGAATCGGGTACTAGCGACCAGCGGGCCGCTCACTGATGACGAGTGCGCGCACTTCGCAGCTCTTCTTCGCGGAGGTGCCGCGGCGTGAGCAACAACGAAATCCGCCCCAGCGCGGTGAACACTGAAGCGGATCAGACGTTTGGCGGCGTCACCTCCAATCTTAACAGCGCTACGGCTACGAGCAATACTTCCGCGGCTGGTCGGAATACGACGACGCAGCAGGTACGTGTCTCTGTCGAGACTCTCGTCCACAAGACCATCGGGCGCTATCTGAAGGAGATCAGTGGCGACGTTCCTGTGTCGCCCGAACAACTCCGAGACAACGCCCTAACAAGAGTCAATGCGGAGATCTGGCTGGAAAACGCTGAACGAAAAGGCACACCTGCTCCTCTGCTGAAACCGCTATACGCGCTGGAAGAACACTCGGTCGTCCAGATGCTCCTCGCGCGCCACCGCATCGTCAAGATCGACCTCACCGACGGCCATGGGAGTGAGGATGCCGGCGTGCTCGCGATCTATGAGTCATCGGGATCGCTTGAAGGCATCTACAACCCGAGTGTGTCGCGCCTCAAGGCGCTGATCAGCGAACTGCGGCCATCATTCAAAGACTCCGCGCTCGATTCCGCGCTGAACCGCATGCGAACACATGCACCGGTGGTGAGTCGCACCGTTCTGCCGCATCTCATTCCTGTGGCGAACGGAGTGTTCGATCATGCGCGTCAAGTCCTGCGCCCGTTCGCGCCGCATTGGGTGTTCTTGTCAAAGACCGGATCGAGCTACGATCCGGCAGCGCGGAGTCCTCGAATCCTTCAGCCCGACGGCACCGAGTGGGAGGTGGAGGAGTGGTTCCGCAGCTTGTCGGACGACATCGGGGTTCCTGAGTTGCTCTGGCAGATCGTTAGCGCAGCCGTTCGCCCGTTCTGCGCATGGAATCAGTCGGCCTTGCTCGTTGGCCCGAAAGGCATGGGCGGGAAGGGCACGCTGCTCGGCCTCATCCGGAGCCTCCTCGGACCGCGCGCACACGCTTCTATCCCGCTAGCGGCTTTCGGCAACAGGTTCGCTCTTACAGCACTCATCAGCAAGAGCGTCAATCTTGTCGACGAGAACGAGGTCGGCGCCTTCGCCACGAAACTCGGCGACTGGAAGTCGACCGTGACCGGGGACGTGATCAGTGTCGAAGCGAAGTATAAGGATCCCGTTGAGATGCGGTGGAACGGGTTTGAGGTGCAGTGCTACAACGAGATGACCCCGCGCATGAAAGACAAGTCAGAGTCACTGATGCGGCGAATGCTGATCGTTCCGATGGTGAAGAACTTCAAGGGTTCTGAGAACAAAGACATCAAGGAGAAATACCTGGCAGATCCGGGCGTTCTGAGCTACGTGCTCAAGCGCGCCCTCCACATGCAGCACACCTCGTTCACCGTTCCTGAAGTATCCCGGGTTGCCTTGGAACGATGGTTCGCTGCAAACAACAAGGTCGTCGGGTGGTGGGAAGAGCATAAGGATCAGTTTGTCTGGGACCTCCTTCCTTGGGCCTTCCTGTACGACGCATACAAGGCCTGGTACGCGAACGTCGAGCCCAGCGGCACCGTGGAAGGGTTCAATCAGTTCAGTGAGTCTCTCAAGGACCACCTGCAGGCTTCGGAGTCCTGGTCGGTGATCTCTTCGTCGATGCGGCCGGGGTCGCGAATGTCGGCACCAGAGCCCCTTGTCGACGAGCACAAGCTGAGTGCTTGGATGAATCAGACTTACTCGGGTTCAGACCCGCTCAAGCGAACCTTCCCATTTCCTCTCAAGACGAACTACAAGGGAATCCTGCGGGTACCGGTACCGGTTGCAATTACAGTTGGAGGCGCGAACTGATGGCGTTTACTATGACTTTCGATGCCTCCGTCAAGGTGAAGCGTGGCGCGCACGCAAGGAATCTCTTCCGGCATATCGCGAGAGATGTAGATCAGGCCGCTGGCTTCGACTCCCCGCAGCTGAACGTGAATATCGATTCCGCGCGCACTCCGTTGAACGTGACCGTCGTGAATGACGGTCACGGAGGGTTTCGTTCGCCCGCTTCAGTCGAGGGTCGTCCGCCATCTGACGAGTTGCATGACTATCTACAGAAGCGCCTCATGAGTGTGCACAGACCGCTCCGCCGCGATGCAGTACTTATGCGGCCGATCGTCCTGCAACTTGACCCGGCCTGGTTTGCGTCGAACAACGCTGACTGGCGTCAGAGTCGTCTCAATGCTGAAGCCCGTCGCTACATGGGAGCGTCCCTGGACTGGTTGTGTGGGGAGTTCGGCCGAACGAATGTCGTCGGCTGGTCGCTGCATCTAGATGAGTATCACCCTCAGTTGCAAGTCTTGATGACCCCTGTTACCGACGATGGTCGGCTGTCACAGAAGGATTTCTTCAAGGGGCCGCACGATCTCAAACGCCAGCATCGTGAACTGCGCGAGGCGGTCGCGGCAAGCGGCTACGACGTTGAGTATCGGGTGACCGAACGGTCGAGAGAGCATTTGAGCAGTAGCGACTTTCAAGCCCGCGCGGAGAGACTGCGCGCGGAAGCGCAGATGTTGGCGGATGCTCGTGAGAACGCGGAGATGCTCAGGATGAGGATGCACGCTCGACTGTCAGCTGTGGACGATCGCGAAGCCGAGCTGGCGAAACGCGAGCACGAAGCGGAGTCGCTGAAGTCATCGTCCCGACAGATACAACGGGATGCCCAGGAGCTCGAACAGAGCGCGCGGTTGGCACGCGCGGCTGCTCTTCGAGCGCGCGAAGATGCTGAGATAGAGCGGGCGCGCCTAGAACATGCTAGTGCTCGGCTCGAGGCTCTACCGCCCTTCTTCGAGCGCTGGCTCGATAGGTCCTCCAGCAAGGGGAGGCCGCTTCGGGAACGCTTCGAGGCCGACCGAGCGAATATGCGGCGGCAAGTCTTTGGCTCGACTTATCGGGAACAAGATCTAACGGTCGATGGCCGCGCGGAGCCGGACCTTCCATAGGCGGGCGTGAGGTGGCTGCTCGAAGCGAAGCGAGTAGCCACCTCACGCGTCATCGCAGTCGTCGCACAGACCGCATGGTTTCGTCACGGTAAGGCCGCCGGGTTGGTGGGAAGCCAGGTGACAACGCTAAACCCCCACTCGCGTCCGGCTGGTGCCCCCTCGGGCGCCATCTGATCCGTCCCCAGAGCGTCTGAGCCATGCGCTGGCTCCTAGAGGACGCAGTCGAGGCCACACGCCGACACCTCCTCCAAGGACCGCCACCTCTGGCTCGTAATGCCCCGGTGCGGACGACTGCACGAGCCCGCCTCTCTCCAATCATGCAGGTGTGGCCGGAAAGCGACGGGAATGCGGCCACGGGTGGCCACTTCGCGGCCGCCTCGGACGAGATCCGCCAGCGATGACCGGAAAGTGACCGGATAGTGGCCACCCTACGGCCAGCCCCCTGCCGACTCCCCTTGCCTGACCGGCAAGTGACCAGCAAGTGGCCACATCACGGCCACCCTCCCGCCGACTCCCCCTGCCTGACCGGCAAGTGACCAGCAAGTGGCCACATCACGGCCACCCTCCCGCCGACTCCCCCTGCCTGACCGAGAAGTGACCAGATGGGGGCCACTTCGCGGCCACCCCTGCCCTCAGAAATTTCAGCTCGGACTACCGGCTCAGTAGCTCGGACACAAGGTTCCCGCATCGCAGTCTGGACTTCATCGCAGCGATCGGTACGCCCCTGGGGCCGGGGCCGACGTGCTAACCAAACGAGCGCCTCGCCCCGGCGACCGCCTTTACCTAGCGGCAGACCTGCTATCCGCCGTCGATGATGGAGCGCAGTGCGCGCTTTAGTCGCGCGTACGGAGCACGTTGGACACTGTCGTGGCGAAGCTCATCTTTGGTTCGAGCGCTCACTCGAACTCGCCCGAACAAGGATGGCGTAGCTGGAGCAATCCGCCTGGCTACGCCGGCGCTACATCGTAAGACCATAGAGCGCCGGCGGAGTTGGCGGAATGTAGCGATGTAGCTCACTTTTCGAGAGTTCATTGCCATCCCCTTTTGAGTGCACCTGCATCTCCGAGAGGACCATCGAAAGTTTGATCCCCAGGGTTGACTGTTTTGAGAGCTACCGAGCTACGCGTCCACACAAGTCCCGATCAGGGTACATTTTCCCCCTTTTCGAACCGAGCTACACGACGAGCATGCTCACCCGCACAGGACGCTCGCCCCGCTCGACTCCTCATGTTGATGGGAGAGACAGAGCCGTCAGCGAGCCCAGCGAACGTCCATGTCTTCGCTGTCTCCCCGGTGCAACGTGCGTTCCCTTGCATCGTGAGCGCTTGAACGCGGCCAGGACGTACGAGGAAGCGATAGCGCTAGCGCCGCGGGCAGGTGGAGACCATGCGCAATAGGTGAGGGTCCATTCGCAAAGGTGTAGCCCCATACACTTTGCACACGATCAAGCGACACTGTCTGGATTCCTCGACGCGGTCAACAGCTCGACACCGGACTCACGCGATGACGCCCGCAGGGTCGCGGTTGATTCTCGGAGGTCCGTGTCATCTCCTTCTGTCCCATGCCGCGTCTACTCTGTGGCCATGACTGATTCTTCCGCGACACCTCATGGACGACCATGGCAAGCGCGCCCCTCGGATGACGCTGTTGCTCACCTCGTTGACGCGATCACCAGACTCAACGCGGATGGGGATTTCATGGCACGCGCAATCACTGACTCTCTCCTCGCCGAAAGGCCCGTCTCGGATGAGTCACGGCTGTCGACAGAGGAAGTCGATTTCCTGATCAGATCTGGAAGCTTCACGGAGGAGAAGCTTCAAGAGACGGCCGCTCGCTTGGCACGAGGCGAGCTGCAGTCGAATGTCGTGAGAACGCTGTTGTCGAGCCTGTACGACAGCTTGTCGGCGGACGATGTCGAGGGATTCCTGGATCTGTGCGCAACGGAGCTCGACGAACTCATCGCCGCCGGCGAGATTTACGCGGTTGAAGTTGCTGGCAGGCGACGATTCCCGTCGTGGCAGTTCAGCCTTTCTTCGCAGGGGAAGCTCCTCCCCCACCTCGCCGAAATCATCGGTCTGGTCAAAGACGATCACTGGATCTCTGTCTCGGGCATGATGCACACACCGCAAGCCAACATGGTGACTCGTGGAAGGCAGACACCGGTCGAGTGGTTCCGCAGCGGCGGTGGCATCGAGGCGCTGAGACAGATCAAGGAAGGCCAGAAATGGCGGTGAGGAACACCACCCGGATCTATTCTCGACACTCGGATGTGCGCGAGAAGACGCCTTCCGGACGAGGCACGTAGCGCCGATCCACCGCCGAGGTGTCCAGAGGTTGTCAAGACCCAATTTTTACTCCTTTCCTGCGTGAGAACGTTCGTTTCAGCAGTGCCCACGGCGAATGACCCACATATCTTGGTCTTCGTGATGATCAACAGCTTGACGGAGCCCCGTGGCGACGACACACATAAGACACGCCCGAGCGCTCCTGGGTCGGCGCAGTTCTGTGCCTCCGTTGAAGCGACGGCGCCGAGCAACGAACAGTGAGCGCCTCCATGACCTTCGGCACGGAAGACGCTTTGGAGGACTTCATCACGCAGCGGTGGAGTGCGGTCTGCACGTTCCTGGGGATCGATCTGCTACTGATCGGCCGACAGGTTCGCTTTGTGCCCAATCGCCTACTTGACCTGCTCGCCATTGATATCGCGGGACGGCTCTACATCATCGAACTGAAACTCGGCGAGACGCCGGATGGGACAGCCGCCCAGATCCTCGAATACCGCCAACGCATCAAACGGCAGACGCTGCACGAGCTCATGAAGACCCTGCGGCCGGGGACGCTTCGAGTTAACCTTGCAGCCGCGTTCGAGCAGCACTTCAACCGCGCACTCCCGCAGAGCATGGCGACTCCCCCAGCCGTCGTGGTGATCGCACGGGCGATTACGCCGCGGATCGCCAACAGCGTTCTGGAGCTCTTGGATCTCGGATACCCGATATCCGTTTTCACGTACGCCGTTGTTGATCGGACTCTGCAACTCAAGCAAATCGGGCAGGAGGGCTTGATACAGCTAGGGCAATCGCGAAAGTGCGACCGCCGCGCGGTCGACACATCACCGGCCCAAACTCCGCACCGATCCGGCCTAGCGATCGAGTGGTTCTGGGCTATGCAGTCGCAACAGTTCCGCGCATCGATCGTGACGTTCCGAACGGTATGGGCGCTGTATGAGGAGTGGCACTATGAGCAAGTCTCTACGGGGGTGAACCTAACCCTCTGCAACCAAGGCGAACTCGGTTCGAAACTTAAGTCGATTGTGGAGAACAGCGAGGACTGGAAACACGTATACATCGCTTCCGGCGTTACACCCGACCCGTTCATGCCGACCGCTGAGATCCCCCCGTACGTACGCAAATATCACGCCAGACACACCACTGTGGCGTACCTGCGCACAACCGCCCCCGCCGATGGTCTGTCTTCGGCGCCACAAGGCGGTCGGATTTGGCGATTGCTCAGCCGCAACCGCTTCTACTCGGCTGTGATCGCGTTCGTTCGCCTCAAACAGATTGGAAACGCATGATGTCATCGAGTGACGCCGAACACACTCCCATCACGCAGATCAAAGTAGGCGATACGGTGCGACTGACCGGAACTGCATGGGACGAAATCGAATCGATCTCACCCATAAAGTTCGACCGTGTGCCCCAGGTTGGCGAAGAGCACCGAATCGTCGGCGGGTCAGTTCTGGGTCCGTTCTTCTTTTTAGCGGGCACGCCCTGGGCCGTTAACGACACCTACACCGCCGTGGTGGTACGCGACAGTATGAACATCCACGACATCGTGCGTGAGCTCAATGCGGCCCTGGGCCCGACGCTCGTGGCGGGAATCGCTGGATCCAAGGATCGCAAGCTCCCGAGCCGCTGGGGCAAAGCTGACGGACCCGAGCCACGCTCGGAAGCCTCGAAACGGCTGACCTTTGCACACCAGAAGTGGCTGCTGCTGGCCACGGTCGAAGGTGACGACATCGCGCGGCAGTGGTTCATCGGCGGGAACCCGCGCCTACGGGAGGACACTCCGATCACCGCGATCCGAGAGGGGCGCTACGGCGAGGTCACCGACGCCGTCGAGTCCTTCATCGCCGGAACAGCCAACGCCTGACGCAGCTGCGCATGTGTTCATCGTTCGCAGCACCACCTGTAGCCAACCTTGCTCTCGCCCTCCTGCCGCCCCTCACACGGCGCTTCATTGCCGCGAGCGGCTCCTGAAGGCCCCGGCAATCGGCTCTCGAGAGCGCCCGCCTCGCGCGCCTTGGGCCCTGACTTACGCTTCTCCTGTGGACGATCTCCAGAAACAGCGAGAGCTACATCAGCTCCGCGACGACGCACTCAGCACGCCCAACTGCGCCAAGTGTCTGCACCCGATGGAGCCCGCTGAGCGAGACGGAACTCCCGTCTGGTCGTGCCCCGACTGCGGAGCTGATCAAGCCTTGGTCTGAGGCGTATCCTCGGTTCCATGTGCGGCCGATTCGCGAACGACGCCAAGACAGACGAGCTGATCCGAGAGTACGTCGCCGGCGGCGGCAAGCCCGACGACTGGTGGAAGTCGTGGGCCGGTGCCTACTCGGTGGCACCGACGGAGGACGCACCGATCGTCCGCAATCGCGGCGAGGGGCGGATCCTCGAGCTGGTGCGCTGGGATTGGCAGAAGCCGGCGAACCGCCCCAAGGGTGGGCCGGTCATAAACGCTCGGATCGAGAAGCTCGCCCAGGGCTTCTGGGCGCCCGCCTTCTCCGCAGCGAGATGCATCGTTCCGATGCGCGGATACTTCGAGTGGACCGGCGACAAGACGCCGAAAACCCCGCACTTCCTGCACGGTGACGGGCTGCTCTCGGCGGCAGGGCTCACCTGGTCGATGGAGCTGCCGAGCGGCGAGAAGTCCCGATGCTTCGTCGTCATCACTCGCGAGGCGCGCGACGCCAGCGGGGAGGTGCACGACCGGATGCCCGCGTTCCTGACCCCCGACACCTGGGACGCCTGGCTGACGCCCGAGAAGCTCACCGGAGATCGCAAGGCCGAGACGCTGGCGATGCTCGAGCACACCTCGAGCGACGTCGCCTCCACGATCCGCGAGCACATCGTCGACCGGAAGGTGAGCAACTCCCGAACCGTCGACCCCACCGACCCGACTCTGCTGGAGCCGGTCGCCTGACGGCTACTTCCGCTGCCTCCTGGGAAACGCCACGGTGTCCCCCTCAAGGAGCTGAAGTCGCTCGCCGTTCGTCAGAGTGACGACAGTTCGCGTCCTCGTGTGCTCGATCCGCTCGATCTCCCCGTCAACGGTGACGCGACCAAGGTCGGACGCACTGAGCGTCTCGGCCCTCTTGCGGTTCACCTTCGCCGGGGGCGGTCCTTCCGGTACGTCTGGGGCGCACGTCTTGCACCGCCGGTATCTGCCGATCGCCGCGAGCTCGTCAACGCTGACGTACGACGCCTGGAAGTAGCCCAGATGAGTGTCATCGCCGGGCCCGACCAATGCCAGACCATCCTCGTAGATTTCGAGGACCTCGACGCCGCCTGACTGCTCGATTCGAGCATCGCCTCGCACTTGGTGCTGGATGGTCGGGCAGTCCTCCGTATGGAGCACACGGGGTGGCTCGCTGGAGCGATTCAATACCAAACGGACACGATCGGGCACGACGCCATCCTCTCGCACAGATTCTGCCTCGCGCATCAAGCTGGGGCCCGGCGATAAAGTCGCACCATGCCGCTGCAGCCTGGACTCGACGTCATCGAGGACGCCCTATCCGCACTCACCGGTGAGCGGTGGTCGATCGTGGACGCCACGAAGCACGTGCCTGATCGGCCGGGCCTGTACGCGATCTACGGCGACGAGACGGCGTGGCGAGATCTCGGTCTGGAACCTCGTACGGAGCTACAGCTCTACGTCGGCAAGGCCGAAGACAGCCTCGTCTCCCGAGAGCTCAACGGGCACTTCGCAGCGAACCTCGACATCGCACCGCGCACAGGCAGTTCGACCGTTCGCCGGTCGTTCGCCGCTCTTCTCCGCGACGTCCTGAACCTACGAGCGGTCCCGAGGAACCTCAACAGGCCCGAACGGTTCGCGAACTATGCCCTCTCAGAAGGCGGTGACGCGCGCCTGACCGGATGGATGGATGCATGAACGTCTGTCGCTGGCAGTCTGGCCGGCGCCGGCCGCGCGCGAGTGGGTGCTAGGAGATGTCGAGACGGCAGTCATCCAACGCTTCACGCCCCCGATCAACATCGACAAGAATCCCGCCAAGATCGCCCGGCTGAGCCGCGCCAGGGCAGTGATGGCAGCTGAAGCCTCGCAGTGGCGCCCGGAGACAACGCAATCATGACTGCTCGAGTGCTCTGCCAGATCGAGTCGAGGTGACGCGGTGGACCTCGAGATCACCGTCACGCCACGCGAGACCCACGTGTGGGCGCCGTCCGCGGCCGCTGCGGACAAACTTCGCGGCAGACTCACCGATGACGGATACCTCGTACGCGACGCCGATCCCGCGGAGCTGCAGCAACAGGGGCTGGTCCCCGGGAGAGATTACCTCGAGTTCGATCCCGCCCGCATCATCGACGTGGCTATCGGCGCCGACGCGAACGCGACCCTGCAGGCCCTCGTCGACGACGGGCACATCCTCGTCTGGCATCGCTGGCAGACCCGTCTCGCCCGGAAGGTCTGGGGCGTCCCCGTCGCGATCCCTCGCCGCGGTCGCCGGCGCACCGTTGGCACCGAGAGGGCCACGTACTTCGGCACCAAGGTGCGCAGCCACTTCGGTGTTGGCCTGAAGATCTCGCGCGACACATACGCGACCATCAACAAGCGTTCTTCGACGCCTCGGTGGTCCCGGGATGACAACCCGGAGGCGCGGGTCAGGCTCAGTCGCTTCTATGACGACGAAGAGCACCGCATCCTCACAGACGAGTGGTGCGAAGAGCACCAGGCCGACGTGCTTGCGAACTTCGACATGAACATGGCCCATTTCGCTTCCCTCGACCCGGTCGAGTTCGAAGCCACTCTGCAGCTGGCACTCGACGGCCACCCGGACATTGTCGAGGTGACAGATCTCACCGAATGGGTTGGCGTGCCTGGGGTCTACATCATGGTGCTCGACGAGTACCGGCAGCTCTATGTCGGCGCTTCCTCCGAGTCCGCAGGAATCACCAAGCGCATCCGCCAACACTGGACCAACCAGAAGCAATTCGACCGGCTCATCTTCGGCAGCGTGGAGACATCGATCCTGTCGATCGACAGCTTCCGGGCCCTGGACACCACGCGCATCTTCGCCATGATGACCACGGATCACTTCCACGAGGAGATCTCTGTTCTCGCGCAGTTCCCACCCAAGTTCGCGCTGAACCGCTTCATGGGCGGAAGCGAAGCCGCGCGGTTCGCAGGCTTGGTCGGCGTCGACGCCGTGATGCGCATGCGCGACCTCCCCGGGCCCAACGAAGAGCCCATCGAGGAGAGCACCATCGCCGATCGATGACGCTCGCTCGCCATCAGACGGAAGGAAGACACGTGGCTGATCTCGACGACACCACCCGTCGCGCCCGCCTGCGCGATGTCCGCCCCGGCGCGACAGTCTGATCCACACGGCGGTCCGCCTGGTTGACGGCGGCGAACCCGCCGTCGCCCAAGAGCCCTCGCCAGCTGACTCACATTCAAGACGCGAGGGTCCGAAGTTTCATGTGTGCGGGTGCCATTGGCATGGCAGAGTTAAGGCATGCGACGGTGGTTCGAAGGGGTGGTGGTCATTCTCTGCATCGGCGCTGTCGTCACCCTGGGAATTCTGATGGTCACCGGCCTCAACACGAAGCGGATGGGTGCGTCAGCCTGCGACTATTACGACCCGCCCTTGACTGCGGTGGTCGATGAGAGTTACGAGAATGCGCCGCGAGCGAGTGTGACCGCGCTGCCGTTCGCTTTGGAGTGCTCTTACTCGACGTCGAGCGGTGAACGTGTGAGTGTGGTGCGCGATATGGGGAGTGCTCCGGCGATTGCATCGGTCGCGGTTCTTGCAGGAGCGCCTTTTGTGTGGGCTCGCCGCCGTTCGCGGCGGGAGCCCACACAGCGAGATGATCAGCAGGCGTCTCTGGCGTAGCTGCCTCCCTTGTCCCAGGTACTCCAGCACCACCCAGGAGCAACAGCGTTCCGGGCCGAGCCAAGGGTCGCACGGTTATAGGTTCCGGCGGGGTACCCTCCCCACTGGTTGGTGATGTAGGCGACGCCCATGCAGTCAGTCAGCGAGACATTCGCGTAGTTGCAGGTCCGATCCGAAACAGCCTGGACGTTGCCGGTGATCTTGTTGCTTGCGACCGTCCCTCGAGGGGCGAGGACGAAAACTTCGAGGGTTGTTTCGGTGCCGCCCGGGAAGGGAGTTCCGACGAGCGCCTTCGGGTATCGGAGACCGATGCCGATGGAGCTGCTGCGGCACAGGTCGGAGAGGTCGTTGTAGTCAGCGTAGGCGCCGAGTCGTCATCACCCGCGAAGCGCGCGACGCCAGCGGCGAGGTGCACGACCGGATGCCCGCGTTCCTGACGCCCGACACCTGGGATGCCTGGCTCACGCCGGAGAAGCTCACCGGTGATCGGAAGACGGAGACGCTGGCGATGCTCGAGCACACCTCGAGCGACGTCGCCTCCACCATCCGTGAGCACATCGTCGACCGAAAGGTCAGCAATAGCCGCACCGTCGACCCCACTGACCCGACCCTGCTGGAGCCGGTCGCCTGAACGGAGACATCGTGACCGAACCACAAGACCAGGCGCGTCTCGCGCGCCTCCAGGAGATCCGAGAGGGCATGGAGGAGCTTCGGATCGAGGCTCTCGCCGAACGCGGAGGCAAGACCTTCACGACCGAAGAGACACTCGAGTTCATTCGGCGACATGATCTCGCCTCAGACACGATCGCGAGCTCGTCCCTTGCTGGGCTGGAGCCGGATCCTGCAGTCCTGGACCGAGTCCAGTCATACGTCGACGGAGACGTGGCAATCGAGGAGCTGATCGAGCAGGCGAAGCGACGCGCAAGCGCGGGGTCATAAGCCTGGGCGTCCCTCGGGTCGCCAGCCCCCTCAGGATGCCGCGCCACTGTGTCGGTCCCGCTTGGCCTCGAAACCCGATAGAATATGGCTCTGAAAACATTTTTGAGAGGAGGCGGCATGACGAACGCATCAGTTCTCTTGCGCGCCGCTCGAAAGAGCCGCGGCCTCACACAGAAGGATCTCGCCCAACGGAGCAACGTCGACCAGGGCCGAGTCTCGCGAGTCGAAAGCGGTCGCGAGGCCGAGTTCAGCACCATCGAGCGCTTCCTCAGCGGCACCGGCCACCGACTGTATTCCGCACCCACGCGGCGGGACGACGCGGCGACCATCGCCGCAGCGATCCGCGGGTACCTGCGTGCGGGCGACAAGCACAGTGCTCTTCGCGAGCTCATCCAGTTGAGTGACAACCTCGACTCCGAACACGGCCTTGTACGCGGGGTCCTCGGCCTCGCCGAGCCGGAGCCGACTGGTGACCGTGCGTGGGATGCGGCCCTTGCAGCACTCGTGGATCTTCGCCTCAGCGAGGAGGGACTCCCCTCTCCCGCATGGGTTGACGCTCCGAACAGACAGCTCCGCGCGCCTCGAACCCTGGACGTCGATCCTGCGGACCCGATCCCAGCACCCGAGGACGTCCCCGCCGAGTTCCTCGAGCGTGGCGTCCTTGTCTGGCGAGACACTCTGGCGAGCGTCTGATGGGCGACTCGCTTGATCGCGACGACATCATCTCCGGCCTCCGTGACCTCGTCGGTGAGCTCCACACGGCCGGTGAAGTCGCGGGCATACGCCTCGTCGGCGGTGCCGCGCTCGTCATCAGGTACTTCGACCGGCGCGCCACTGGAGACCTCGATTCTCTTCACATTCACCCCGGAAGCGATGACGCCGTCCTCGCCGCAGCCGAGCGTGTGGCGGATCGACGAGGATGGAGCGCCGGCTGGTTCAACTTCGCGGTGGAGAACGCAGACTCGGTGCCCACGTTCGGGCGGCGACCCGTCGAGTGGGAGACGATCTACGACCGCGACCGTGTTGTCGTCCAAGTCGCCTCGAAGGAGGCGCTCCTCGCCATGAAGCTCCGCGCCAATCGCCCGGGGCGCGACGTGGACGACATCCGCCAACTGCTCGCCCTGTGCAGCCTCACCACGCTGGCGGAGGTCGAGGAGCACTACGAGGACTTCTATCCCGGTGACGGCCTCACCGACCGCGCTATCGGCATGGTCGAGCGAATCCTCGACGGCGGATTGCCGACAGTGGTTCCCTCGCCCGGACCAATCGACCTCTGACGTCACGGAGGGCGACGACGTTCTCAGTGAAGGGTTTCACCCCGGCTGAGCATCGCCACGTACTCGGCCACGCGCGCAGCCCGGGAGGCGGACCGTTCGAGGTTGGTGACACGGAAAGCCGTCGAGAATCGGTTCTGCGCTGACTGGGATACGAACGCTTGGGCTACGGGGTCATAAGCCCGGGTGGGTCGACACTGCTTATGACCCCCGACACGACTTCCGCGGAATCTCGCGGATGTCGTGCGCTCCCGTGCGCTCGATTGCTGGGGCACTTCGACGGAGACCCCCAGCAATCGAGCGGATCTGAGCGGTTCGTTGCTCACTTCCGTACGCACCAACCTCAGAAACCTCACTATGCGGAGTCCTCGTCGATCCGCGTGATTCCGGGGGTTTCGTGTTTCCAACCTCACAAACCTCAGTTGCTCATCGAGCCACTAATCGCTCCCGTCGCGACCGCCTCCTGATCACGAATGAGTGCCCCCATGTCTGAACCGAAACCGATCGACAAGAAGACCGCCCGGCACATTCGCGCCCTCGTCATCACGCAGGACGACGCGCTGAAGGGTCGCCCTTGGCGGTCGATGAAAGAGATCAAGCGCGCGCTGAAGGCAGGCGAGATCGACTGACCTGCGCTCGACGCTCACCCCACACACGACCTCGAGGAGACACCGATGGCTCTCATCTACAGCACGACCCCGCACGACACCGACGAGCTGGTTGCTCTGCGTCAGGTCATCAACGACAACGAGCGCGCCTTCTCGGATCTCAGGAACATCCACAGCGACGACCAGCGGCGCCTCTGTGATGAGTACGACGCCCTCATGGCCGCGCAGCGACCGACTTACCCGACGCCGGAGCACCTGCAGGGCCTGGACATGGTCGCCGAGATGATGCGCGCCGGCACCGAGTACGGCGACCACCACGGTTCGCCCAGGCAGGTCGATCGTGAAGCTGGCCGGGCTCTCCCGCGCAGCGTCGACTTCTCATCGTTCGCCTGCAGGATCAACATCCGCGCCCTCGCCCCGTACCGTGCCCGCTCGTCGCAGCACGCGAGGATCTTCACAGAAGACGACATCGAGACCTTCCGGGATGAGCTGACGAAGCGCTCGCTCGGCATCGCCTCCCACTGGCAGCACGAGGACGGCGTCGCCTTCCAGGTGTTCAACGCGCGCGCCTGAAGCGCGCTCTCAGAGCCGGCCGGACCGGCTCGGATTGGCCAGCCGGAAACGCTACACCACCGGTTTCGGCGCTATTGGGTTTCGGCAGGGGGTTACGGCGGGTCGATCCTCGGCGTGTCGTGACGTTGACCAGGGCCATCCTCCAAGCCGCCGGAAACGATCGTTTTCGGCAGCTCTCGCGTAAGGCTGAGGCGTAAGGTTGCCTGGTCGACCCGGACCCTGTCGACGGCGGTGATCCGGTCCGCTCGTCATGAGCGCGGTAGCCGGTCCACTTGTCGCAAGGGTGGTGCCGACGCCCCACTAATCGTCGAGACGGTCGAGAATCTCATTCATCTGGTCGATCTCTTCCTGCTGTGACGAGATGATCTGCTCACAGAGATCTTGGATCTCCGGGTCGCTGATGTCTGATTGCTCACACACCAGAATCGCTCGAGAGTGATGCGGGATCATGGAACGGAGGAACTGGTCGTTACCGACGAACGCTTCCGAGCGTCCCATGAAGAAGGCGACAAGGAAAAGCGCGGCGAAACCTACGAGCAAGCTGATGTTCGCGGCCTTATTCGGGAACATCTTCCACATGACGATGACCATGATGATGCCCATGGGGAAGACCATCATCAGTGCCATGTAGAGGTTGCTGATGTTGAGGAAGAGATCGTCCAGGACGTTGATCATCGCAAACGTGAGGAAGTACATCACAACGAAGCTGAGCGATAGCGAGACGGCGAGCTTAAGGTAGCTCGACATCCCGCCCTGATTCTTCCCCTGGGAGTGGCCGGCCGGCGGGCGTGAACCGTTGTCGGCGTGCTGGCTTGTCATAGCGACTCCAGCAGTGCAACGCACGCCTGTTCGCAGCGTCGGCATGCCTCAGCGCAGATCGTGCAGTGTTCGTGCATGGTGTGCTGTTCACACTCGTTAGCACAGCTCAGGCACGCCGCTCGGCAAGCTTCGAGCGCGGCACGGGTGACGCTGGCGTCGTGCCCGGTGCGACGGGAGAGGATCCGGGCGGTGGTTATGCAAAGGTCTGCACAGTCCTGGTTCGCGCGAATGCACTTGATTAGGTCAGCAACCATGTCCTCGCTGAGGCAAGCGTCGGCACATGCGGTGCAGGCTTGCGCGCACGCGAGACACGCGTCGATGCAGTCGACGAGCTTCTTCTGATCAATTCCGCCCAGATCTTTCGGATACGTGCTGAGCATTTCTTCGGTGACGGTCATGAGAGAACTCCTTTCGTGAGCCACGAAAGTACGCTCGCATCGCCCGCGCACTGAGGCCCTTGAATACCGCGCTGGGGTCTGGTAACCCGGTATTGATAAGCCGCCGCGCTGCGCAGATCAGCCTGTGAGCTGAACAGAGTCGGCGACCACGTTCGCCTAGCGGGAATAGAAGCGAAAACATTGAGTTAGATACCCCCAGGGGGTATGCTCGAGGCATGAACGGGTACGACGGAAGCAAGGACGACCTGCGCAAGCGGTTGAATCGCGTCGAAGGCCAGGTGCGGGGGATCTCCCGGATGGTTGATGAGGACAAGTACTGCATCGACATCCTCACGCAGGTCTCTGCGGCGACGAAGGCCCTCGAGACGGTGGCGTTGTCACTGCTCAGTGATCACCTGAGTCACTGTGTCGCGGAAGCGAGTGCGGAGGGTGGGGAGGTCGCGGCCGAGAAGGTCCGTGAGGCTAACGAAGCGATTGCTCGCCTGGTTCGTTCATGACCACACGTCTGTCTAACTGAAGGAGAACACCATGACTGATCGCATTGAGCTCGGGCTGAAGGACGCGAACGCTGGTTGCGCATGCTGCGCTGTCCCATCGAACACGGAGACATCGGCGCCTGTTGATGCCGCGGTGACGGCGGAGGTGCTTGTCAACGGGATGACGTGCTCGCATTGTGCGTCGAGCGTCACTGAGGAACTGGGCGCTGTCGAAGGCGTCGAATCCGTCACCGTGGATCTGAACGCGGGCGGCACCTCCCGGGTGACGATCCACAGCACCACCCCGGTCGACCCCGCTGCCGTGAAGAGTGCGGTGGAAGAGGCCGGCTACGCCCTCGCAACCAGCCAGCCCTGAGTTGCATCTGTCGGCGTCCGGCTTACCCCGGGCGCACCTGAGCAAGGAGTCCCCGATGAGCCAGCACGACGAACACACCGATCACACCGCGCACCACAACCACACGGCGGCCGCCACAACGGAGCACGACCACGCGGCGATGAGCCCCGAACCGGCTGCACCGCACGAACGCACCGGGCACGGTGGCCACGATGGCCACGAGGGTCACAGCGGGCATAGCGGCCACGGGGATCATGTGGGGCAGTTCCGGCGCCTGTTCTGGATCATGCTGCTCCTCGCCGTGCCGGTGGTCGGGCTCTCCATGATGTTCTCGATGATCCTGGGGTACTCGCTGCCGGACGCGGCGTGGGTCGCGTGGGTGTCGCCGGTTCTTGGAACGGTCATGTACGTGTGGGGCGGGGCACCGTTCCTCACCGGCGCCGTGAGCGAACTCCGTGCCCGCAAACCGGGGATGATGCTGCTGATCGCCCTCGCGATCACCGTGGCGTTCCTCGCCTCGTGGGGGGCGAGCATCGGGCTGCTGCACCACGAGCTGGACTTCTGGTGGGAGCTGGCGCTCCTGATCGTGATCATGCTGCTCGGTCACTGGATCGAGATGCGCTCGCTCGCCCAGACGACGTCGGCATTGGACTCCCTCGCCGCATTGCTGCCCGACGAGGCGGAGAAGGTCGACGGAGACACCACCGTCACCGTCGCACCGGCTGATCTGCAGGTGGGGGATGTCGTTGTGGTGCGCCCCGGCGGGCGGGTCCCCGCGGATGGGCGGATCGTGCAGGGCTCGGCCAGCATGGACGAGTCAATGATCACCGGCGAATCCCGCCCGGTTCGCCGCAGCGATGGTGATCCGGTGATTGCCGGCACGGTCGCCACCGACTCCGGGGTGCGGGTAGAGATCACCGCTATCGGCGAGGACACCGCTCTCGCGGGTATCCAGAAGCTGGTCACGGAGGCGCAGAGTTCATCGTCGCGGGCGCAACGACTCGCGGATAAGGCAGCGGGGTGGCTGTTCTGGTTCGCGCTCGGCGCTGCCGCGATCACCGCGATTGTCTGGACTCTCGTCGGCCAACCCGACGCGGCGGTGATCCGCACCATCACGGTGCTGGTGATCGCCTGCCCGCACGCGCTGGGTCTCGCGATCCCACTGGTCGTGTCGATCGCGACCGAACGCGCCGCCCGAGGGGGCGTGCTGATCAAGGATCGGCTCGCCCTGGAGAGCATGCGCACCGTCGACACGATCCTGTTCGACAAGACCGGCACGCTCACCAAGGGCACCCCCGCCGTGACCGCGATTGATCCCGTCACAGGAGCCGACGCCGATCAGCTGCTGGCGTGGGCGGCGGCCGCGGAAGCGGACTCCGAGCACCCCCTCGCCCGTGCGATCGTCAACGCAGCGAAGGAGAAGAACCTCACCGTTCCGCGCTCGACCGATTTTGAATCCTCCCCCGCCGTGGGGGTGCGTGCCCGTGTCGACGGACGTGTCGTGCAGGTCGGTGGCCCGTACATGCTCGAGCAAGAACACGCCACCGAGCTGCCGGTGGCCGACGAGTGGCGCGGTGAGGGTGCGATCATCCTCCACGTGCTCGTTGACGGTCAGGTGACGGGCGCGCTGCGCCTGGCGGATGAGATCCGGTCCGAGTCGCGTCACGCGGTCGATGCGCTCCACGAACGGGGCGTGCAGGTGGTGATGATCACCGGTGACGCCGATGCGGTCGCCGCGTCCGTCGCCGGCGAGCTGGGTATCGACCGGTACTTCGCCGGGGTCCGTCCGGAGGACAAGGCCTCCAAGGTGAAAGAACTGCAACACGAAGGCCGCAAGGTCGCGATGGTCGGTGACGGCGTGAACGACGCCCCCGCCCTCGCCCAGGCGGACGTGGGGATTGCGATCGGTGCCGGAACGGACGTCGCGATTGCCTCAGCGGGTGTCATCCTCGCCAGCGACGACCCTCGATCGGTGATCTCCGTGATTGAGCTGTCGCGGGCGAGTTACCGGAAGATGAAACAGAACCTCTGGTGGGCCGCCGGCTACAACCTGCTCTCCGTCCCCCTCGCGGCCGGCGTGCTCGCCCCCGTCGGATTCGTGTTGCCGATGTCCGTCGGTGCGGTGCTGATGTCACTGTCCACGATCGTTGTCGCGCTGAATGCGCAGTTGCTGCGACGGCTGAACCTCAGCCCGGACGCCGTCGTCGACAAGTAGGCGTCAGGGGCGGCGGCGACGTACCCTGGAAGAAAGGGAGGTGGGACAGTGTTGATGACGATCGCACGGCGCGTGCAAGACCAGCGCACCCTCACCCGCACCCTCCTGACCGTCGTCGCCGTCGCCTTTTCCGTGATCTTCGGGCTTCTGGCGATGCACTCGATGAACACGCACACCATGCCCTCCGGGCACAGTGAGACCATCGCCGTCGCACCCGCGCATGCCGACGCTCACCCCGCACACGCCTCAGGCGACGCCGCAGCGGTGGTCGAGGCGGGGTGCGCCACGTGTTCTGACGATCACGGCATGGCGTGGATGGCCTGCGTTCTCGCGCTCCTCATTGTCGTCGTGCTGCTCGCCCGGCCGTCCGCCTGGTGGCGAGCCGTCGCGCACTCCCTGGGAACGCCCGTGTCCCGCCTACACCTCCGGGATGCGCTGCATCCGCTGCGGCCTCCGTCTCTCACCGTTCTCTGCATCAGTCGCACGTGATGGCAGGCGCGCCCGCCTTCTGCGGGTAACGCCCTTGCCCAGCCTCTCTCGCTGGGCACCCTCATCGACTTTTGGAGAACCCATCATGAAGACCCGTTTTGCGGCGACCGCCGCACTCACCCTCGCTGCAGTGCTTGGACTCGCCGGCTGCGCCGGTAACACCTCGGGCGGCGGCGACATGCCCGGTATGAACCACGAAAGCAGCAGCTCCGCCCCGGCCTCCGCGGACGCCAATGACGCCGACATCATGTTCGCCAGCATGATGAAGGAGCACCACGCCCAGGCCATCGACATGTCCGACATGCTTCTCAGCAAGGAGGGCGTCGACGAACGTGTCGTCGCCCTTGCGGAAGAGATCAAGGCCGCGCAGGAGCCCGAAATCCAGAAGATGGACCAGTGGCTCGAAGAGTGGGGCGCTGACACTTCCGACATGGAGGGAATGGATCACGGCGGCGGCATGATGTCCGAAGAGGACATGCAGGCTCTCGAGGACGCCACCGGTGCGGACGCCAGCCGCCTGTTCCTCGAGCAGATGATTCAGCACCACGAGGGTGCCGTCGAGATGGCCCAAGAAGAGGTCGACAACGGCCAGAACAGCGACGCGATCGCTCTGGCCGAGACGATCATCGAGGCGCAGACCACGGAGATCGCCACGATGAAAGATCTCCTCGACGCACTCTGATCCACCTTCGGGGGTGCGGCGCTCGCCCGCACCCCCGAACTGGCCTTCTCGCATTAACCCACGCCACCGCGCTGGCGCCATGTCGCGACTCTCATTCGCGTACCGCGCGCACCCGCATGCACTTCTTCACGTCGGAGTCTCATGAACCGCCACTCGCCCCTACCCGCTCTCGCGATCGCTCTCGTAGCAGTCGCCCTCACCGGCTGCGCCGCGCCGCAGGCCTCCGGCACCAACGCGGTCCCCCCCGTTATCCAACACATTCACAGTGTTGCCGCTGACCCCCGCGGTGAGGACCTCTTCGTAGCCACCCACGGAGGACTCTTCACCCTCACGCCCGAGGGTGCGATCACCGGCCCCATCGGAGGCCACGACTTCGACGCGATGGGCTTCACCGTCCTCGACGATGCCCTCTTCGCATCCGGGCACCCGGGCACGCAGACACCCTCAGAGCTCGGCTCACCCAACCTCGGCGTCATTCGCAGTGACGACTTCGGGGAATCGTGGTCACCGATCGCGCTCACTGGCAGCACAGACTTCCATGTCCTCACCGCCGGACCAGACGGCACTCTCTACGGGATCGCGTCCGATGACGTCGATCTGCTCATCAGCACTGACGACGGTCTCGAATGGACCCGCGGCGCAACACTTGCCGCGGCAGACCTCGCCGCCAACGGCGACGGTCTCTACGCGGCCTCAGAAGAAGGACTGCTCCTCAGCACCGACAACGGCGCCACCTTCACCCCCATCGCCGACGCCCCCCTGCTCTACACACTCGACGCCAAACCCAATGGCTCGCTCGCAGGAGTCGGAACCGACGGTGCCCTCTGGTCACAGAACACCGAAGGAACATGGCAACACCTCGACGCGCTTCAAGGGGCCGCTCAGGCCTTCACCGCGATCGATGACGAACGCTTCATCGTTGTCGACGACCGCGGCATCGTCCAGATCACAGCAGACGACACAACCATCCTCGCCCCCGCCCGGTAGAGAAAGCCACCACCAGAACGGCCACCCATGGTCCCCCGCCGCAATCCCTTCCGACGCATATCCGTCTTCATCGCGTGCGCCACAGTCCTCGCCCTACTTCTCGCCCTTGCGAGCTTCTACCTCATCGGAGCCATATTCAGATGACCCGCCACCCGTACCCTGCTCCTCTCAGACCACAACGAGACGTTCCTGCTCAACCAGTCACGCCCACCAGCCGCCTGTCCCCGCGGCTGCGTCACGATCGTCTCGTACGTGGCGGGGCCATCCTCCTCCTGGTCGCCGTCGCACTGATCGCAGCTCATCTCCTCATCGACACAACCGTCCCAGACCAATGGTCATTCTGGGCATACACGCTTGGAAGCTACGAAACAGCGTTCATCCTCGCGATCGTCGGACTGGCGCTCGTGCTGCGTGAACCCCCCGGGAGGCGCGGATGAATCTCAATGACTACTGGACCAACGCCTTTTGGTCCGTCATCCCCACGATCGCCGTCGTCGCGGCATTCTGGTTCGTCCTGCGGTCCATCGTCAGAGCCGACCGCAGCGAGCGAAAAGCACACGCCAAGATCGAGCAACAACTCCGCGCGGAACGAAACCAACCACGCCAACTCGCATCGACAGACGACGAGCGAGGGCAGCCAGATCAGCTACCTGAACGCCGGAAACGCCTGCCGAAAGCAGATACCGGCGGGCGTTAGCGGCGAGCGTCCGGTGACGTGTAACGCGAGTTCGCCGGAAACGATCGTTTTCGGTGGTAGCCCGGGCACGACATCAACAGCGAAGTCGAGGATGATTGAGTCGTGGAGATTGAGCTGCTTTATATCGCTGGTTGCCCCAGCTGGGTTGAGGCTGGCCGTCGTGTTTCTGAGGCGCTACGAGAAACAGGCCACGACGAATCGGAGGTTCACTACCGACTCATCCGGACGGAGGAGGACGCGGGCGCAGTCTCGTTCGCGGGCTCCCCCACGATCACCCTGGATGGCAACGATCTCTTTCCGGGGTCGGGGCGAAGCAATGACCTCGCCTGCCGTATTTACAGCACCCCTGCTGGGCTGGCCGGGATGCCAACGGTTGAACAGATTCGAGAGGCGCTCTCCGCTCATGGCGACTGACGAGGACGTTGCATGCACGTGCTGCGGGCGACATTTGCCACGCAAGAAGCTGCACTCACTCGGAGACGATCGCGCTTTCATCTGTCGACGATGCGGCTGGTGGGTGGCTCTGCGCCTACATCGCGACCGCCCGCCTGCCTAGGCGTGAACTCACTCAACGGCTGCCGACGGCGATCACGCCGATGTAGAGGGCGAGTTGATGGGTGTCCCACCACCGCACAACGGAATCTCACTCGGTGCTCTCATCCCCGGCGCGGATCATGAAAACTGCTCCGGTGATCGCTGCGGCAAAGATTACGATGTCGGCGATGTTGCCGATGAACCAGTTTCCGTAGGCGAGGAAGTCCACGACGTGACCCCGGGCGAATCCGGGGTCGCGGAAAAGGCGGGCGCCTGCGTGTGAGGCGGCAGCGCCGCCGAGCGCGCCGATGACGATCGCCCATCCCACGCGTTGCACTCGGAACGCGAACACGATCGCTGTGACCGTGGCGGCGACAGCGAGCAGCGCGAACACCCAGGTGAAGCCTTCCCCGAACGAGAATGCCGCTCCGGGGTTATAGGCGAGCTGCAAACCCAGCAGGTCACCGATCAGCGGGATGCGCTCACGCTCGGTGAGGGTCGCTTCGGCCCACACCTTCGTTCCCTGATCAATCAGCACGACGACCAGGGCGATCAAGAGCGCTCCACCAGTGAGCTGCCGCCGCCGCGTCGACGACAGCTTGCGCGCAGCGGGCGGATGAGCCTCTGCCTGGGAGAAGGTCATGCGAGCACCTCGAGCAGACGGACGATGACCCCAGATTCGATCAGGATGAACAGGCCCAGACCGATGAACACGGCCGGTACGAGCCAGTGCTCGACGCGCTCCAGCCCCTCCGTGACAGCCTTGTTGGTGCCGATCAGGCGGCCGGCCGCGCACCAGACCGCGACGAGGATCAGGAACACGACGATCATGATCGCGACGTCGCTGGGGGCGCTGGTGCGGAAGATCGGTGTGTAGAGGGAGATGTTGTCGGCCCCGTTGGCGATCGTGATCCCTGCGACGCCCCATAGTCCGACGGCGGTGATCTTGGAGTCATCATCATCATCGTCATCGCCGTTACGGCGCAGGCCGCGAATGAGCGTCCAGATGCCGATGCCGAGCGGGATGAGTCCGAGGAAACCGACCCATTCGTCCGGGACGATGGTGAGACCGAGAGCGGCGATCACGCTGATCACCACGAGGGTGATGAACCCGAGATACTGGCCCGCGACGATCTGCCACGGCCGGGGCTTCCCTCGACTGGAAGCGAGGAACAGCACGGTAAGCACGACAATGTCGTCGATGTTAGTTGCCGCGAACAGGCCGATCGCTGAACCGATGGTCGCGAGCATCAGCTTTCCAGTCGTGGCGTGCGGGTGCGTGCGGCACGCAGGCCGTTAAGGATCACGATGACCTCCGCGACCTCATGGACCAGGACGACAGCCGCCAGCCCCAGGACCCCGAACAGTGCCAGCGGGAGCAGTGCGGTAATGATCAGCAGTGACAGGATGATGTTCTGGTTGATGATCCGTCGACCGCGGCGGGCGTGATCGAACGCCCGCGGGATCAGGCGCAGATCATGACCGGTGAAGGCCACGTCGGCGGACTCGATCGCTGCGTCGGATCCGGTCGCTCCCATCGCGATGCCGATGTCCGCGGACGCGAGGGCCGGGGCATCGTTGATGCCGTCGCCGATCATCGCGACCGGCCCCGCCTTCGACAGTTCCCCGATCGCGGTCGCCTTATCCTCAGGACGCAGTTCCGCACGCACGTCGCTGATCCCGGCCTGCGCGGCCAGTGCACGAGCGGTGCGGGCGTTGTCGCCGGTGAGCATCGTCACGCCGACGCCTTGGTTGCTGAGTGTTCGGACAACCTCGGGGACTTCCGGGCGCAGTTCGTCGCGGACGCCGATCGCGGCGACGGGGGTTCCGTCGCGGTGGACGATGACGACGGTCATGCCCTGCTCTTCCAACTCCGCAACCCTCTCCGCGAGGTCGCCGGCGTCCATCCAGCGGGGACTGCCGACGGTGATTCTCGATCCGTCGACGGTGCCGACAATGCCGTGCCCGGCCTGCTCGGTCACATCTGCAGCTGCGGGAGTCCCCGGCGCCGCGGGAGTGATCGCTGAGGCGAGAGGGTGCGTGCTGTGCTGCTCCAGCGCGGCCGCCCATGCCAGCGCCTGCGCTTCGGTCACGCCGTTCGCCGTGAGCACCGCGGTGACCGCGGGCTCGTTGCGGGTGAGGGTGCCGGTCTTGTCGACCGCGACGTGTCGGACCGTGCCGAAGCGCTCGAAAACGGCGCCGGACTTGATGATCACGCCGAACTTGCTCGCCGCACCGATCGCGGCGACGACCGTCAGCGGTACCGAGATCGCCAGCGCACACGGAGAAGCGGCGACCAACACGACAAGCGCGCGGGTGATCCACACCTCCGGGTCACCCAGCAGCGACCCAATGATCGCGACGAGCGCAGCGAGAACCAAAACTCCGGGCACCAGCGGGCGGGCGATCCGGTCCGCCAGACGGGCACGCTCGCCCTTCTCCGTCTGCGCTTTCTCTACCAGCTCCACAATCGTCGTGAGCGAATTGTCGGTGCCCGCAGCAGTCGCCTCGACCTCCAGGGCGCCGGCGCTGTTGATCGCACCGGCCGACACCGCATCGCCGGGCTCGACCTCGACGGGGATGGACTCCCCGGTGATCGCGGAAGTGTCCAGGCTGGAGCGGCCAGAGCGCACGATCCCGTCGGTCGCGATCCGCTCACCCGGGCGGACCACCATGATCTGGCCGACCGTCAACTCTCTCGCCGGCACCTGCGCGGAGATACCGCCCTGCAGCACTGTCGCTGTCTCCGGCACGAGCTTCAGCAGTGCCCGCAGGCCACCGCGGGCACGGTCCATTGCCTTGTCCTCGAGCGCCTCAGCAATCGAGTACAAGAACGCCAGAGCTGCAGCCTCCTCCACGTACCCGAGGATGACGGCACCGATCGCGCTGATCGTCATCAACAGCCCGATGCCGAGCTTGCCCTTGAACAGCTTCCGGAGCGCACCCGGAGTGAACGTCGACGCACCCAGCAGCAGACCGACCCAAAACAGCACCAATGCCGGGATCTCGAGCCCAGACCACTCGAAGATCAGACCGGCCAGGAACGCAACGCCGGAGAACACCGGCACCATCACCCCGCGGTCTCTCCACCACGGCCGCTCGGCCTCTTCTATCTCTTCGCCCGCCGTCGCGGCAGGCTCGTGCTCGCAGCCACACGCCGCGCTCACGCGTCAGCCCCCGTCCCACAACAGCCAGCCACCGTGCACGATGAATCCACGCAGGGCGCGTGCTCATCGACCGCCAGCGTCACGTCCACAAGCGCGACGAGCGCAGCCGCAAGATGCGGGTCGGCGATCTCGTAACGAGTCTGGCGACCCTCCGGCTCGGCAACGACGATCCCGCAGTCTCGCAGACAGGTGAGATGATTCGACACGTTCGACCGTGTCAGCTCCAGCTCACGAGAGAGCACAGCCGGGTAGCTCGGTCCACCGAGCAGAGACATTAGGATTCGGGAACGCGTGGGATCGGCCATGGCCCGGCCGAGCCGGTTCATGACATCGAGGCGTGAGGCAATAGTCAGCACACACTGAACTATACAGTGATTAATGACCTATCGGAACGGCTTCACTCCAGTCCACATCTCTGGGGCCTGGGTGTAAGCACATCCGGCTCACACCCCACCGAATACGCCTACTGAAACCCGCTTACGGCGCACGTTTCTGGCATTCGATCTGGTGTGCCTTCACTCACCACGCCGCAAACGATCGTTTTCGGCAGGACGATGGTAGCCGCGCTTCAGTGGAGCAGCGGCACCGCGTCTGACGGGTCTCCGGAGGTGGGCTGCGACGGCGTAGCCGTCGACGGGGAGGCTATGACGGTTCCGCGGTGTGCGGACCACGATCCTCATGCCGACCACGAAGGAGCATCATGCAGACGCCCACCATCGCCGCCGCCATCAGTTCGGTCAGCGGGCTGCTGACTGCGCCCGAACCGACGTTCGAAGGCCTCGCGACACTTCACGGCGTGCGCGAGCAGATCAACGAGCTCTTCGACACCTACGCCGCCGAACTTCGCGCGGACCCGTCCGTCGAGCCCATGTGGAACGCCATCGCCGCGGCCATGTCCAGGCCCGCGGCGGCCTCGATCCCGAGCGCGTCGAAGTCCTGTCACGAGCTCCGCGTCGAGGCCTTCTGGGGCGAGCACGCTGAGCGGTTCACCTGGGACTTCGTGCCCATGGAGGTCGTGCACGAGATCTACAGCGACTGGATGCGCCGCCGGCACCCCGAAGAGGCAGTCCTGACCAAGGCGGCGTTCAGCAAGCGACTTCGAAAGGCGCTGCCGGAGTGCGGCGCCTGGCGGTACACCCGCGCTCGTACCGGCGTGATCATGCGCGTCCACGAACCGCTGGCTCAGAAGGTCAACTGGCGCCCCGACGGCACCAACGCAGCGATCTACGGGCTTCGCCGCCACGCAGCCTGATTGATGATGGGCCAGCTCGCGCCGACCCACCACCACGTCAGCGGGGTCCGGGCCGACATGCTCACAGTACGCAGGAGATCGCCTGAACGGGCCCTCATCTCACGCGGGATGGGGCTATGCCGCGACGAGCGAGTCCTCCGTAAACCGGCACACCTGCCCGTTGTGCAGGAGAACCCAGTAGACGAGCGCGGGTTCGGCGCCGCCCAGGTCGAACAGCTCGACAGGCGTGGATGAGAAAGACTCGACGACCTTCCCCGTTGTGCCGTCGCTGAGCCCGACGTGATCGTTCATTGCAAACTGCATGATTCCTCTTCTCGTTGAGGAGAGAGTCCTCCCGAAGAAGCCCGCATGCGAGGCCCTTGTCACGTCCCATGAAAGGTGCAGGGTGCGGCTGCAGACCGATGGTTGGGTCGGGACGCCTCGCGCGAGGAGGAGGCGCTGATACGAGGCATCCCGGAGTGACGCCGATGCCCGCCGGAATCACTCTGTTGCCAGACGATCGCCCCCCGGCGTCGTCTGGCTCCTCCAGGATGCTCTATCCGAGACGCCGTGCGCTAGATTCCTCACCTCCGAAGGGTGAACCCACGGTTGCTGTGACAGCGATCGAGCATGAGGCTGGGCGAGACCCCCGCACTGGTGCGGGCGCGATCTCAGGAGGAGACGATGGTGCAGAACGATGCGACGGCGGCGATCACGAAGCAGCAGGAGGCGCTGAAGGCGGCACTGCCGTTCGACGACACCCGTGACTTCGATGCGGCGGACCGCGGTTTCCTCGGCACCATCAGCCCCGCCGTGGTGCACGACGAAGGCAACGTGGTGTGGGATGCCGACAGCTACGACTTCATCACCGGCGACGCCCCCGACACGGTGAATCCGAGCCTGTGGCGTCAGTCGACTCTCGTCTCCAAGCACGGGCTGTTCGAGGTCGTCGAGGGCGTCTATCAGGTGCGCGGATTCGACCTGTCGAACGTGAGCTTCATCGAGTCGGACACTGGGGTGATCGTCGTCGACCCGCTCATCTCGAAGGAGACGGCCGAAGCTGCGCTGTCGCTGTACCGCGAGCATCGCGGCGACCGTCCTGTGGTCGCCGTCATCTTCACGCACAGTCACATCGACCATTTCGGCGGGATCTTCGGCATCGTGTCGAAGGACGACGTCGAGTCGGGCCGGGTGCAGATCATCGCCCCCGAGGGCACGGTGGCCGAAGCGGTGGCGGAGAACGTCTACGCGGGCACCGCGATGGGGCGGCGGGCCGGATACATGTACGGCGCCGCTCTCGAGCGCAGCGCGAAGGGGGCGCTCGGCGCGGGCCTGGGGCAGACCACTTCCACCGGCCATGCTGGAATCATCCCCCCGACGATCGAGGTCTCTGAGACCGGTGAGTCCCACACGGTCGACGGCCTGGTCATCGAATTCCAGATGGCGCCCGGCACCGAGGCACCGGCCGAGATGCACTTCCTGTTCCCGAAGTACCGGGCGCTGTGCATGGCGGAGAACGCGACGCACACCCTCCACAACCTGCTGACCCTTCGCGGGGCGCTCGTTCGCGATCCTCACGTCTGGTCGCGGTATCTGACCGAGGCGATCGAACGCTACGGAGATCAGGCCGACGTCGTCTTCACCTCGCACCACTGGCCGACCTGGGGCAACGACGAGATCCTGGAGTTCCTCGGTCTGCAGCGCGACCTCTACTCGTACCTGCACGACCAGACCCTGCGCATGACGAATCAGGGCATGACGGGCACCGAGATCGCGGAGGAGATCCAGCTGCCGCCGATTCTGGAGAACTCGTGGCATGCCCGGGGCTACTACGGCAGCGTCAGCCACAACGTGAAGGCGATCTACCAGCGCTACATGGGGTGGTTCGACGGCAATCCCGCGCGCCTGTGGCCGCACCCGCCGAAGGCGCTGGGCGAGCGGTACGTGGCTCTGGCCGGCGGCATCGACCGCATCGTCGACGCGGCGCAGGCAGCGTACGACGAGGGCGACTTCCGGTGGGCGGCGACGCTGCTCGATCACGCGATCTTCACCGAACCGCAGAACCCGTCCGTCAGGGAGCTCTACGCGGCCACCCTCGAGCAGCTCGCCTACGGAGCCGAGAACGGCACCTGGCGGAACTTCTACATGTCGGGGGCGACGGAGCTGCGCACCGGCAACTTCGGCACTCCGACGACCACGAACGCCCCCGAGATCGTCGCCCAGCTCACCGCCGAGCAACTGTTCGACTCCGTCGCCATCTCGGTCGACGGACCGCGTGCGTGGGACCTCGATGTCGCGCTCGACTTCACCCTCACCGACGAGGCGCGCAACTTCCGTGTCACGCTCCGCAACGGGGTGCTCGTCTACATCGAGAAGGCCGCGGACTCCGACACGGCTCAGGCGTCACTGTCTCTGACCAAGCCTCGCCTGCTCGCCCTCGTCGCCGGAGACACCGACAGCCCCGGCGTGAAGATCACCGGCGACCAGTCGGCGCTCGAGACGCTCACCTCCGTGCTCACCGCTGGCGACCCCGGGTTCAACATCGTCACGCCCTGAGCGCTCGGCGCCACGTCTCAGGCGTCGAGTGAGACGAGGTACTCCGCGTTGCCGCGCATCGCCGGCTTGTACCGCTCGAGCTCGTCGGCGTGAACGTGATCCGCGAGCAGAGTGAGCACACTACCCAACGCTGCACTCATGTGCCCCTGCGCATGCAGTGTCAGTGCTTCGAATGCGCCGAGCGCCACGTCGTCTGGGAACTCTTCGCGAGCTGTCCGGAACACCTCCGCTGACTTGTCCAGGTCGCCGAGGTTGCGCAGCGTGGATCCGTACTGGAGGAAGCACCGGCGGCGGATGTCGCCGTGGAGTCCGTTCTCGAGGGCGCGCCGGTAGTACCCCTTCGCCATGACCTCTTCGCCCGCCGTATCGAACGCGCCGCCGACTTCGTAGAGCACGCGCGGATCGTGTGGGTGCTTCTCCAGGATCGGGCGAAGCGCCGCGATCGTCGGCGCAATGTTCTCGCGGTCTCGCTCCTGGAAGATCCGATCCAGCTCAGCGTTCAGTTTGTCCGTTGCCATCGGGGCCCCCCGGTGCACGGCGGTGCACGGCGGTGGGACCGTACTCGGTCACGCTATCCGAGGTGCACGCCTCAGACTGCGACGTCGACGGGGCGTCGGTCTCCTCGCGTGTTCGGGGTGCTGATCACGAGGAAACGCGTCTCCGTGTCCCCCGGGTTGAAGAACCGGTGCGCGAGCCCAGGTGGGACCTCGACCCCATGCCTGGCCTCGAGGACGACGGCGCCCTCGGCGGTCTGCATCTGAGCGGTCCCCTCGAGCACGTAGAAGAACTGCGTCGCCGTGTCGTGCACGTGCCACTCTTCGCCGGCGCCGGCCGGTACCCGCTCCTCGATCACCGACAGCCCTGGACCGTCGAGCAGTCGCCACCCGTCGGAGACCTCGCCCCAGACGTAGTGATCAGCATTGGTGACATCGACAGGTTCGGGCACTCTTCGATCCTCCCAGGCGGACCAGTCCGCGCCGTGGGTCGAGCAGCAGAAGCCGGAATGATAGACCCCGACGAAGAACCGCTCAAGGGGCCGACGGGCCCGACTGTTCCCAAGATATGTTGAGCCGAGATCGCAGAAGATCGCGATCCTTGGGCCGGTGGAGTCCCCAGCGAAGCCGGCAGGTGGTCCCGCGGGTTCCCCAGACCTGTCGGGACCACCCCCGATCACGCTCTACGGGGCGAGCTGCGTTTTCAGGAGAACCTGTGGGCGTCGAAATCCGAACCATCGTCGAGACCAGATAGGTCTTCTGACTGTGCCTTAGGCGGGTTCTGGAGGACGCCGATCCGTTCACGCATGTATGCCTCCGCCTCGTCATTCGCGGGCGGCTGCATTGTGGAGTTCGTCGTCTCAGAGGCAATATTCGTCGCCGCATTCAGCACGAAGTCGACCTCCACTTCGTTTCCGTCCTGGCCCACTGCGCTGACCCGCACCGAGTCGGCAGACTGAGCGGCGCCGAGCAGCGCCGCATACTCGACGAGCAGGTCGGCGACGTCGTCGCCCACGAACAGAGTCTTGTCAGCAAACGAGATGTGTTTCATCGCAACAGGCTCTGCGAGCCCCGGGTCCCGAGCCAACAGTCTTGACGGTGGGTGCCCGACGTGCCTATAGCCCGCATGAGAGGACGCCATCAGGTGGGAGGGAGGACGATAAACCAGGTCGCAACCCCAGCAACCGCCGCCGCGACGCACCCAACACCAGCAAGAACGAGCGTCTTCCGCGAACGAGCGGCCTCTCCGAAGCGCGAGGACATCCAAGCGAAGAGAACGACGAGGACGAGCGCCGCTAGGCACGTCCACATCGCACCCTGCCCCAGATTCCATCGAGACACCTCAGACGGGGTGGGATCGTAGACCGGCAGTTCTCCCGAAAGCCCGCCGATGAGTGCCGCGGCAACAACCGCACTGACGACGGCCACTACGACCGCTGCGACGTAGCAGGCGAATGCGCGAGAGCGTCGGGTGGCTACTTGTGGTGACTGGCTCATGGACTGCACCGTATCAACCGTCGCCGCAATGCCCGCTCCTGGAGGGCGCAAACGCCGTCTGATCGCGCGAGTTCTCCGCACCTGCGCCGAGGTGGCGGCGACAACGGCGACTCGCTCCGGCGGGATCAGCAGGCCCCCTGGCTGCGTGGTCGGTATTTTCAGGTTCGACATCAAGTCCGCGTGTCGCCGTCGTGCCGCGCCAGGACTGGAACGCGCTCTCATCTGCTCAGCCCCTTCTTACTTCCCTGTCTGGCCGTTTACCGACGATAAGACCAGTTATCGCAGCTATCCGGCGCAGCCCCTCGCGCAACAATAGGGCTCGGGCACCGCGATCACGCAGCGCTGCCCAACTAGGTGGCAACGTAGACGAAGGTGGGGGGTTTTTTCTTCGCTTTGGCCGTAGCCTGGCCATACGTTGCCTAGACCTCGCGACGGAACCCGGTGGCGCCTCCGCGACACCGGCGAGAGAGGCCCGGGTAGCTATCCCAGCAGCCGGGGTGCTTTGTATCCGGTCCCTGTGGTAGTTGCACCTGGCCGATCCCTCGTCCGTTCTGACCGAGCTGAGCCAGAAAGGACAGCGGACAATGGGCAAGTTCATTTACGACGGTAATCAGAAGGTTGAGATAGAGGACCGCGCACTGCACCATCTCCAGGTCGTCATCACGACGAAACTCCGCCGAGGGGAGCCATTCCTATTCACGTGGCGAGAGGACGTCAGCGTCGGAGGCGGACGCAGCTCCGTGTGGATATCCGCCGTCAGCGACCTCGTGTTTAAATTCTCCGGCCCGGGCCAGGCCGACCTCAACCGCCACTGGGTCGAAGCCCTCGCGTTCACCGCGAACTCGCCCACCGGGCTCTATCTGGTGCACGAACCGGACCGCGACACGAAAGCGGAGCCGGGTCAACCAGCTCACGCCTACTCGTAACTGCGACCGGTCCGCAGACCGACCAGAGGCACCTCCGGTCGTGAGCAAACTGGAACCCCCATCACTCCGGTTCGGGCGCGTCTATCACCTCGTCGACGAGCATGATGCCGCCAGTTGCGTTCGCTGATTGCATGAGCTGATCGATCCACTTCGCGTTCAGTTGCGGCGCTTCCGGATCATCAAAGGTGAAACGGAGCGGAATCGACGGATGAAGCCAGATCGTCGACCGACCGCGAAGGTCGTCATCCGCGTGCTTCCACGACAGCGTGAAGCTCTCGTTCCGTCGAAGCTTCGTCGCGATAACCACCTTGAGGTGAGCTAGCGCACGGTCCTCGATGTAAACCGGATCGCCCGTCGCACCGTAGTGAAGAGTCGCCATACTGCAACCATTTCGACGTGCCAGCCGCCGTCTACGGCAGCCTCGCAGGCGGTGGCCCTGACCCGCACACTTCACGAAGTAACGGAACAATAGGTGCGCCCGACGGGAGAGGCCGGGTCCCCGCGACCTCTCATGTCGCCGATGAAGCAGACAACCCGCGAGACATCGCAGCCCGAGGGGGAAGGTGCAACGTACCGCTGACTGTACTCGGCCACGACGCCCCATATAAGGGCCCCTCGCGCCGGGCAGTTGGCCTCAAGTGGATACGTGTGTTCCGGTGGTGCCGCCGCGCGCCAGATACGTCGTCGAGGGCGGTTCGCCGCGTCGGCGTCTCAGGCAGCGTCTGACTGTTAGGAAGGCCTGTGACGCGGGGCTCTTTAGAAGAACTCCCAGTCGCCAGTCGCTCCGTCCGGCGGGGCGAGCTCGGTGGCACCAACGACGTCCTCCTCCACCACGACGACCACACGGGTCGTGGGTTGGATGAGTACGCTCGCGGTGTGGTTGTCCCCGGAGAGCGAGACAAATTCCGGAGGCGACACCGCCGCCGCTTTGATCTGAGACATGACCTCGCTCACGTCCTGACCAGCACCCAATACGAAACCTCTCCCATCGATTTCGATACGTGTTCTCACCATCTCTGCCTCCGATCCCCGGCGAGAGTACGCGTCCGGGTGAAGAGTCGATGAGGGGCTTGCATCGGTCGCGAGCAGCGGCTAGCGACGAGCGTGCGCTCGCTCGGATGAGCTCGCTGACGGACGACGTTAGCCCGTGAGATGTTCCTCGCAGTGCGACTGTGGCAGAGTGCGGCAATGGAAACTGCGAACGCGAATCCTCACATCGGACTCGTAGGAGTCGGGCGCATGGGCGCTCCGATAGCGGGACGGCTAATCGAGCGGTACTCGGTGTCCGTCTCCGACACCAACGCAGCGCGCGACGGCGTCGTGCCGGACGCCGCCTGGGTGAACTCAGCACGCGACCTCGCCGCTACCTCCGACATCTTCATCACGGTTCTGCCGGGGCCAGTCGAACTTCGCGAGTGCCTGGCCGAGGCGCTTCCGGCGCTTCGTGAAGGATCGTTGTGGCTCGATCTGACGTCGGGCGACCCCGCCGCTACGCGCGAGCTTGCCGCGCAGGCCACCCGCCGTGGGGTGCAGCCTGTGTCCGCGCCGATGGGAGGTTCCATCGCCGAGGCCACGGCAGGCGAGCTCATTTTCTATGCCAGCGGCGCCGACGAAGCTGTCCAACGAGCGCGTCCCCTCCTCGCGATGCTGGCGCGTGCCGATGGTGTGCGGCGAGCGGGCACAAGAGGCGAGGATGGTCAGATCGTGAAGCTGCTCGCCAACGCCCTGTGGTTCGCGAACGCCGTTGCCGCCTCGGAAGCGATGCTTGTCGGCCAGGGGCTGGGACTCGGCGTGGACGACCTGCACGGCCTGCTTCAGGAGAGCGCGGGAGCTAGCCGATTCCTCGACGATCACCTCCCCCGTCTCCTCGCCGGTGACTACATGGAAAGCTTCGGCATCGACCGCGTGGTCGAGGAGCTCGACACAGTCCAATCCATGGGCCGGGCGGCGCACGTGACGACACCGATACTCGACTCTTCCGCGCGACTCCATCGCGCCGCCCTTGACCGATTCGGTCCCGTGCTCGGCGAACTACTCGCCGTGAAGCTGCTCGAATCCGACGCCGGGCGCCAACTGCGTTCCTGAGCCCCTACATTTCTCATCTGCCCGCTAGTGGCCTTCGTGGATGGAGATGCGAGTAGCGTGTGACCATGCCGGAGCGATCTCGGAACACCCCATCAGGTTCGTCCGCGGGTCGGCTGAGCCGAGAGCTCATCATCCAGACGGCACTGGAGCAGATCGACCGCACCGGCGCGGACAGCCTGTCGATGCGCTCACTCGCCCAAGACCTTGGGGTCGAGGCGATGTCCCTGTACCGGTACGTTCACGGCCGGGAAGACCTACTGGAAGGCGTCGTCGCATCGCTGATGGGGAACCTCACCACGAGCCTCGATGACGAGCTGGCGGAGCACTGGCAAGGCTTCTTGCAGACCGTCGCTCATCGCGTTCGCCGGATCGCGACCGACCATCCGCGCGCGTTTCCGCTCGTGGCGAGCCGGCACCCGGCGGCACCGTGGCTGCGGCCACCGCTGCGCAGCGTGGAGGTCGTCGACATGTTCCTGCGCACGCTCATCGACCTCGGGTTCACCGACGCGCAGGCGGTCGACACGTACCGTTCCTTCAGCAGCTTCCTTCTCGGACAGCTCCTGTTGGAGTCTGCGGTGCATGGGGCTGAGACCGCCCCCGTGGGGACTCCGCTCGATGAGGGCGGAGCCGACATCCCCGAGCGCGACGGCCAGCTCAGCCTGACCACCGCTCCGGAAGTGCTGCGCCTTCGCCCGCTGCTGAGCGAGGACCGCAGCGAGGAAGAGTTCGAAGTCTCCCTGGAAGCGCTTCTCGACCGTTTGAGCGCCGATATCAGCCGCTGACCGGTTTAGTCGCTGTCGTCCGTTTTCTGGGCGCTCATGCCGGCGCGTATCTTGCGGCCTTCTTCGATGTCCTCTTGCTCCTTCTTCGCCGCCTTGTCGCTCTTGCGGGTGTCGCGCGGGGGCAGTTGGATGTCCTCTTCCGCGGCGATTCCGGCCTGCAGCTGGCGACCGCGTTCGAGTTCGGCGTCGAACTCCGCCCCGAACAACAGGGCGAGGTTCGCGATCCACAGCCACAACAGGAAGATGATGATTCCGGCGAGGGACCCATAGGTGCGGTCGTAGTTGGAGAAATTGGCGACATACAGTCCGAAGCCGACCGTGCCCAGCACGAGGACGACGATGGCGATGAGCGCGCCGATGCTGATCCACCGGAACTTCGGCTGCTTCGCGTTGGGAGTCGCGTAGTAGAGGATCGCGACGATCAGCACGACGATGAACGCGAGCACCGGCCACTTCACGATGGACCAGATCGTCTGGGGACCCTCTCCGAGCCCGAGAGCACTGCCCAGAGCCTCGGTGACCGGCCCCGACACGACCAGGATGATCGCGGCGAGCACGAGCAGCACGATGGCGATGACGGTGACCAGCAGTTGAGCGGGCTTCAACTTCCAGAACGGCCGCCCCTCTTCGATCTCGTAGATGCGGTTCATCGCCCGGCTGAACGCCCCCACATACCCGGATGCGGACCAGATCGCCAGCACGATTCCGGTGATCAACGCGAATCCTGCCGCCGGTGACCCCGAGATCTGCTCGATGGCTCCTCGGATGGTGTCGGCGGTGTCGCCGGGAGCCACCTGTTCGACGATGCCGAGGACGGCGTCGCTTGCGGCCTGGCCCTGCCCGAAGACGCCGAGGAGCGAGAAGATCGCGATGAGCCCGGGGAAGATCGAGAGTACCGCGTAGTACGTCAGTGCAGCGGCGATGTCGGTGCACTGGTCGGAGGAGAATTCGCGGATCGTCTTCTGCAGCACGTACTTCCATGACCGCTTGTGCAGATCGTCCGGCGAATCCGGCTTGCCTGCCGCTTCGGGATCTGGGGCGTTGTGGTCGGTGGTTGATGCGGGACGGGACATGGTGGTTCCTTCATCGTGAGGGCGGACCCATCCCATTTGCCCGCGGGATGGGTCCGCCCGGCCTGGGGAGGGTTTAGTTGTCCGCGATGTGCTCGCGTGCCTGCTGCGCCTGATCCTTGACCTCGTGCGCTGCGGTATGGGCTTCGTCCTTGACGGCCGAGACCGAGTCCGGAGCCGAGTCCTTCACGGCCGCGACCGACGCCTGTGCAGGATCCTTCAGGTGCTCGCCGACCTCTTTCGCGACGTCCGTGACCTCGTCGACGAGGGGCTGCGCCTGGTCCTTCACGGTGGCCGCGAGGACCTTCTCCTTGGTCAATGCGGGCACCAGCGACGCGGCCACCAGGCCGATCCCGAACGCGATCAGGCCGACCGCGAGAGGGTTGCCCTCGGCTTTGGCCACTGCTCGATCCTTCACGTCGCCGAGATGTGACCCCGCGTCGGAGAGCGAGGCGCCGGTGTCATCGGCGGCACCCATCACTCGGTCACGGACCGATCCGAACACGCCGCGGACCTTGCCCATCTGTCGGTCCACGATCTTGGACGGGGATACTTTGTCGGCCAGCGCGTCGACGTCGAGCCCCAGGTCTTCGCGCGTCCGCTCGATGTCGGCTCGAATCGCGTCGGGTGAATCACTCATCGGTTCTCCTCATTTCTTTTCAGCGTTTCGGGAATCTCTTTCACGGTGTCCACCGTCTGCGGCGCACCTTTGACCTGCTGGAACTGACCGCGACCCACCAGGAACAGAATCAGCGCGATCACAGCCCACAGCACCGCGACGACGACGCCCGCCCAACCGCCACCCATCAGCGTGCCCAGCGCCCACCACAGTGCGACCGACAGAAAGAACACCGCCATCAATGCGCCGTAACCTGCCGCGCCGATGAGGCTGGCACCCTTGGCGGATTTCGTTGCGGAATCCTTCAGCTCGGCCTTCGCGAGCGCCATCTCCTGTCGCATGAGGGTCGAGAGGTCGCGCGAGACCTCGCCGAGCAGCTCTCCGAGCGACGTCGAGGCGGCCTTCGCTTCAGACGGTGTGGGATCGGTCATCATCGCCCTCCCCCAGGATGTTCGGCCGGGTCGACGCGGTCTGGGCGTACAGCGGGGTCGCACTGACGTCACTCGTCATCGAACCCACCGGAACCGGAATCGAGGGTTCAGGATGCACTTCCCTCGGTGCGGGAGCTGGGGTCGACGTTGAAGTCGAGTCCTTAGCGTCGGAGGCGTTCGCGGCAAGAGCGCGGGTGAGCCTGCCGACCACGATTCCTGCGACGGCAGCGGCCAGGATGAATGTGCCGGGCTTGCGGCGCGCGAAGCGCTTGACCTCAGTCAGTACAGAGCCGGGGTCGCGGTCTCCCAGCCAGGCAGCTGCGGCGGACAGACGCCCGGACACCTGCTTTACGAGATCGCCAGCGATCCCTGATCCATCAGAGTTCGCGGCCATCGTGTCGAGCTCGTCGCTGACGGAGCGCAGCCCTCCGGCGAGGCGCTGTTGCTGGGTGTGAGCCTGCTCAGTCAACTCTCGCTGTGTCTGCGCGAACAGGTCTTTGGCCTGCACCTTCGCCTCTGTCGCGACGCTGACCGCCTCCTCTTTTGCTGCGCCGAGAACATCCTTTGCCTGTCCGGTCGCAGCGTCTTTCAGGTCAGCGGCTTCATGCTTCGCCGCATCGACCTTTCCCGACGAGCCCTGGGGTGGCACGTCCGAGCCGCTCGGGCTGGTCGTCTCAAAACTGTCCGACATGAGTGCTCCTTTTCGCGGACCGACCCAAGCGGATCGGTGGCAACCGTTATAGGCCGCAACGATGGGCTCACGAGGGGCCTTGCCACCGCTAGGCTTACGGTGTAAACCTCTCCTCCGCGGGCCGACGATGCTGACCCAACCCCGTCGCACACATCACGGCGCCCAACGCCGAGCCGTGCGAACGCTGCGCGCAGTACGGCTCAACGAGCAAAGGACCTCCTGCAAGATGGGCACACTTCACTACGGCGGATCCGACGATCCCATCCACATCGAGGAACGCGCTCTTGCGCACCTGAAAGTCGTCATCGCGACGAAACTGCGCCGGCAGGAGTCCTTCACGCTGTCGTGGCGACACCCAGACGGCGACCCAGAGGGTCGCAGCACGATCTGGCTCCACCCATCGATTCCGATGAGATTCACCTTCGACGAGCCGGAAGCTCCGCGCCTGAACGTGAAGTGGGTCGAAGCACTCATGCACTCGGCCAACAGCTCCGGGGGTATCACACTCGTCGATGAGGTACTTGAGACTCCGGAAGACTGACCAGCTAGAGCCGGCAACGCACTCGCACCAGCGCAGTCCCTTTTCACTTCCCTATCTGGCCGTTACCGACGATAAGACCACTTATCGCAGCTATCCGGCGCAGCCCCTCTTTCGGGTGGGGGACGGCAGTTCGCTTCGTCGTCGGACGGATCAGCATGCTGCCACGACCGGTCTCCGCTATAGCCGCCCACCTGCGCCGGTTCGGCGCGCTGGCGCGACCTCGCGTGGGTCGATCTCAGGACGCGGGCGTCGGAACCGGACCGCGTGGCGGAACGAGTATCCCGTCATCGCCACGTCCGCTGAGATCTCGATCACCATGGGCTCGACGAGTGTGAGCGGCACGCTCTCTCTCCCGCCGCGGTTGAACCTGTCCATGGCACCCGGCTTGACCTGACTCGGCCAGGGATGAGCACCCTCGGGTGCCCGAAGGACGCTGCCGAGGTTCGTGGACTCAACGCCCGAGAGAGGGGAAGTGCGGCCCACGATGCGCAGCGTGCCGTCGAAAGGAAGCCCGATCACCGCGTCGACAGGGTGGCGACGTGAACCGGTGACGGCTCCGCAGATCACATCGAGGGTCTCGCGCTGCTTCACCTTGATCCACGAGCGTCGTCCGCCTCGGTAAGGGTGCGCTGCCCCTTTCGCGACGAGTCCCTCGATCCCCGTGTCTCGCAGTGCCTCGAACCAGCGCACTGCGACGTCACGGTCGGTCGTCATCGGCGAGAGGTTCAGCGGCGGCATCCATTCCATAGCCAACTCTTCCAGCAGCGCGCGCCGATCTCGCAACGGCAGGCCGCGGGAATCCTGTCCAGCGACTGTGAGGATGTCGAACGCCGCGAACGATGCCGGACTCGTTCGCGCCATTCGCCGAGCCGACGCCGGCGATGTATTGATGCGCCTCAGGAGCCCGTCGAAGTCGAGCCGGTCCTCGTCCCAGAGGACCACCTCCCCATCGAGAACGATGCCCTCCGGGAGCTGGTCCGCCGCGGCAGCCACGATCTCAGGAAAGTAGGGGGTGAGGTCGGTGCCCTGCCGAGACCACAGGGCGACCGCGCCCTCGACGACGAGAAGCATGCGAAACCCGTCCCACTTCGGCTCGTACATCACCCCGCCGGTCATCGAGTCCGCAGCGGGTATAGTCGCCGCCGGTCGGGCGAGCGCCACGGTCAGCGGCGGTCGCAGTTCTGCAGGCACGGCGGTACGTCATCCCTTGATGTCGCGAGGATCGTGCCCGTACGTGCTGCGGTCACCGATCGTGCCGTCCACGTGACGGACGATGTGCTCGACCTGACGCGCTCTCGCTGTCTCGCGCCCCACCGCCACCGCCTCCTCGCGCGTCGCGTGCGCCCCGCTGAAGGGGCCCGACTCCCCCTCGATCCGGTTGAACCAGCCACCGTCCTGATGGAACGTCTCCACATCACCGTTCGGCATGACCATCACTCTCCTCTTGTCTCGGAGACCGTCATACCTCCCAACGAGCACGATCTCGGAGACCCTTGCAAAACCTGAGGAGCTTGTGCTGCCGCAGGCAATCGGCTCTGGGTGGCCGTCGCACCGGGCAGCTCTTCTCCGTTCGCAACGTAGACGAAGGTGGGGGCGTATCTTCCGTCTGTTGGCCGTAGCCTGGCCATACGTTGCCTAGACCTCGCGACGGAACCCGGTGGCGCACCAGCGACACCGGCGAGAGAAGCCCCGGTAGCTACCGGCAGCCGAGTGCGTTGTACCCGGCCTGTGCGGTAGTTGCACTGAGTCGATCCCTCGTCCGTTCTGACCGAGCTGAGCCAAGGCTAGCCGTCGAAGATGCGAGCTGAGCCGCGGCTGTTCACGGCGCGCGAACCGACACTGGCTGCGCGAAACTATGACGAGCCGTACCAACTCCAGTCTGAGAACCCACACATCTAGATTTCTCAATGACGCGTAGCGAATGGTTTCCGCTGTCGTTCGCCCATTGCGGAAGAGCCTCACAGCATCGATCAGCGAAAGCACTTTCATGAGCACAAAGCTGTCCAGCACGAAGGCAATGGCCTCGCCCGACGCGGCCATTCGCACCAGCGGATGCGCCTACTGTAGCGAGCGTTCGCCGTTTCGTGCACGACCGCCGTTCTCGCAACGGTCCTCACCGCTGCGGCCCGGCCTACGACCACGTTCGCACATGGCGATCAGCCAGGTCCCGGGATTCGAGGAAGAGCACCTGGTCGTGCGCACAACGAGCTCGACAAGGCTTGTTCGAGACCACCTGGGGTCACATCGATGGGCTCACCATCGGCATCCTCATCATCGTCGGCAACGTAGCTCGGACGAGCCTGTGGCTGTCGTAACAGCGACCGCGACCGTGGGCCTTGTTGAACCAGCGGCATACCTCCGAAGGAAGTACATCAGCACGTCGCCGCAGAATCTCGAAGCCCGGTGTGGAGAGCCAGGCAGCCGGCGCTGAAGACTGAGCTGTCGCGAGCTCTGACCGTGACGCAATCCGGTGGTCAGCTGCAATTCAGGCCATCCCGCTCTCCAGTGCCATGCTTAGGAAAGCTCGGGCGGCTTCAGGAGGCTCCGCTTTACCCGTCGGGGCATCGCGCTTGATCTCGAGGTGGTGGCACTCGACAACGAGATATCTGACATCAGCTCTAAACGTCGATGCGGCACTCGGTGATCCTGCGGGACATACGAAAGAGCGCGGGTTCGGTCGGTACGACCACCTTTCGTCCGCGGAGCCCATCCAAACCTCTGGTGCTCGGATCGGCCCGTCGAACCGCTAGAGCTGATGGTGAGCACGCGTCTGGCGGCTACCGGAAGAACGTCGTGCGCGCCGCTAGGCTCGTACGCGTGCACGATGCCGCGAACGCTCCCATCGCCTTCTGCGTGGGAGACGAAGACACAGCTCTTGTACTGCCCCCGGGTGCCGCGCTGGGCGTCTGTCTGTGGTGCCACGGCTTGCTTGCCGGACGGGTCGACATGTGCTTCAACTGCGACGAGAACTCGCGCGCACTCGATGGCATCGTCCAACCGATCATCCCGGTCTCGTTGTACGCGAAGCCGAGCCGTCTGCGAGACTGGCTCACCTTCTATAAGGACGACGGCGACGTTACCGCCGACGAGAATGCCCGGGAAGCGATCGGTACCGTGCTGGAGCGGTTCTTCGCCGAAAACCACGAGTGGGCCAACAGCCTCGGCGCCGATGGCGCGATCGTCGTTCCCTCGACGCTCCGTCCTCCCCCGCACCCGCTGGCGGTGCTTCTGCAGGCGCGGGGATCGTTGCCGTTCGAGGTTACGTACGGGCTCAGCCGGACGACTGAGAACCTCGGCCATAATCAGCCGAGCAAGGACGCGTTCGCGGCTGCCGAGGACCTCCGTGGACGGCGGATCCTTCTCCTCGATGACGTCTACGCGTCCGGGGCTCGTGCGCAGAGCGCCGCGTACGCGCTCCGCCGCGTCGGCGCCGAGGTCGCCGGACTCTGCATCATCGGCCGTCGCTATAACCCCGGCTACAGCGAGCAGAGCGCTGCCGTCTTCGCACAGCAGTCCGCTGCACCGTTCACCTGGTCGGTCGGCGTGCGCGACGCTACTCGAACATCAGCCGCTTGATCAGCATCCCGGCGGCATGGGCCGCGAGCGTAGCCGTTCCGCTGTTCAGCTGATCCCACCACGTCAACTCGTCGGCTGTGTCGAGGCCGATATCTGCCGGCGTCATCGCATCCCACAGCGTCTTCGCGGCTCCCCCAGTTGCGCCTACGGGGATCACCAGAACGCCGTGCTGACGTGCCACCGCTGCTTCTTCGCCAGTCCGGGCGCTGCCGCTTATCACGACCATCGCGCGCGCCTGCGGGAAGACGAAAGCACGCATGTCGTCGAGCGTCCGCTCGGTGAAGATCGCCATGCCAACACGGTGCTCGATCGGGATCGACTCGTCGCCGGTTTCCGCCTTGCGGTAGTAGAAGCGAACGAGCTCGGGCCGATACTCGGATGGGGCCAGCGCGTCTCGGAATTGGCGACTTACCACCTGACCGGCAGGTCCGCCGAACGACGCCACGATCGGCCTCGTCCGAGGCTCTGACGCGGCGAGCATCGTCGCGATATTCTGCGCGACCGTCGTCGCGAAGCGATCTTGATTGTTCGTCCCGTTTGCGTCGAAGCTTCCAGAGACGAAGATGAGCGCTTCGCGGCATCTCACCTCGAGCTGGCTCAGGAGCGTTGGAAGGTCTGCATGTGACTGGATCATGTGCACGTTCACCCCGGATCTCTCCAAGTCTGACACGCGAAGCTGTTGAAGTCTGTGCTCTACCGGATCCGTCTTCTCGGCGAACACGACGTAGTGCGGTGGCGCGTCGATGTGCGCAGGGAGGGAGCGCGACAGCCGCAGCAGCAGGTTGAGGTTCGGGTCATCGAAGCTCAACCCGAGGAAGAGGAAGCTGTTCGTCAGCCACGACGCGCGCAGGCGAGTCCATGTGATCGGATGCTGCTCCTCGTAGCGTTCGAAGTCGGACCGAGTGATCACGGGTCGAACCTGCCAGCCTCGCTCTCCCGGCCTCCCCTTCGTGAGTGACCCGTGCATCTTCGTGACCCGCTTGGCCCTCGTGCCCGCGGCGGGCTTGACGACGTAGTCCTGCTCCCCGACGACCCACTGGTAGTCGAGATGGTCGGCATCCAGCGACTGCTCCACAAGGAGGTCGTAATTTGTCGTCCAGAAATCGCGGATCGGCAGATGCGAGAGCAGAGCATGGACTTCCGTCGGTTGGACGTCGATGTCAATCTTCCGCTTGATGGCAGCGTGGAGCGCTCCCTCACCGTCTGTGTTCGCGATGTACTGCGCCGCAAGCGGTGCGTCTGAGATCTCGATCGGGACGTTCGCGGCCCTGCGGGCCTCCTCAATGAGCTCCCCCCATCCGGGCAGCTTCGCACCCTGAGACGTTCCCGCGCCGATAAACAGCGCCGCGTCGCCCACGGCAACCGCTTCCGCGTACTTCGCGACAAGCTCCTTGGCTGAGACCGTCACGCCGGCACGCTCCCGGACGGAGTGATCTCGGCGATCACCTTTGGTACGACGCCACGCTCGTTCGCGGAGAACCGCAGGGCACCGACTTGGCCGCGGATCTGATGCGCGATCCATCGCTCATCGACGATTGGGGTGAGCAATAGCGCGCGTGCCCAGAAGTCGAGCTGCTCATCTCGCGACACGAGCTGATGCCCATAGAAGTGGAACGAGCGCGCGGACGAACACAGGATGCCCGCGGTCTCGAGCACCTCGACCGCCGCGCGCACTGTCGATGCGGACCCCGGACGGGCGGCTTTGGACGTGAAGTCGAGCATCGGCAGGAATCGGTCCTCACCATCGTCGAGCGTTACGCGCGACTGCAGTGCGATCGAGTCGCGCCCATGCGCTGGCGTGCGAGATGCCAACTCCGCGAGCTGCGCCGGCGTCTTTTCCGATGTCACGATCGCGACCGTCTCGTGCTGCGACGGATCCTGGTGGAACATCGCTGAACGAAGGATGTCGGCCGGCACCCCCTCGGCCGCCAACTCGCCTGCGATGAATAGCGCGTGCCAGAACGGGATCCCCTCCGCCGAACGGATCGCGCGCGCCTGCTCGATGAGCAGCTCGCTCGCCTCAGCGCCAGCCACGCGACGCTGCACGCGCGGGGCAGCTGTGATGAAGCTCACCCGGATCGTGCTCCCAACCGGCACGTTCTGAAGAACAGCAGCGGTGAGTGCCTCGACCTCATCGAACAATATGCTCATCTCGGAACTCCCTTCCCTCGTCCCTCCATGATCCCTGACGATAGGGCTGACCTCCGACATTGATCGGCGCTGGGCCGTCGCATCACTAACACAGGCGCTCAATCACGATCCGTGCTGGTTCCGCTTATCTACAGACGCGAACGGATCTGAGTAGTTAGCACCAGAGAATGTTACTTATGCGGGTGGGTGGGCCCAGCGCGCTAGATCAATTGTTCGATGGGTCAAGCCGCCTCCTCGGAGCAGTGTGCGCTGAGCTCCTCGAGCACCGCGCGCTCCTTCGCGTTGATCTCACCGTCGATCTTGGCAACCGCCTCCGATGCGTCCACGACGTCGGCGAGATCGTCATCGGCCTCAGCGACGAGCGACCAGACGTCGTCAGGATCGAGGTCGACGATGCTCGCAAGCCGATCGTCGGCGATATCGTGGCGCTCCTGCACGAGCCGCGTGAGATGACGCAGCAGCAGCGCCTCGTCATCGGAAGTCTTTCCGTCGGCTTGGACGACGAGCCAGGCAACCCAAAGCAGCAACTGAGGATGCCTACTGCGATCGAGTAGCCGCTCCGTCGCCTCAAGCACTCGCGCCTCGTTCCTGAAGACCGCTCGTGCGTGTTTGCCGGCGGCCGCGGTTGTCCAGCGGTTCAGGATCACCGCGAGTGGGATCCCGACGAGCGGGATACCGATCTTGATGAGGTTCCGCTGAAGCAGGAACTTACCGACGACGGGCAGGCCCTTGGCTGCATTGAGCACCGCCCCGGAGTAGAACTTCTTGATCAGCGGTCGCACAAGCGCGGGGACGGCTTTGATCGCCCCCTCCCGGGCCAGCTCGCCGCTCTTGATGGTGAAGGCCACCTTAATGAGCTTCCACAGATCATCGGGATCGTCGACATCCAGAGGTACGCGGTAAAGCACGGCGATGTCGTAGGCGAGTTGCAGCTGCAGTTGCGAGATATAGGCGATGTCGACCATTACGGTGGCGACAGCGGCCGGCACCGTCGCCGGAGAGGCTCCACCCAGGGATCCGATCGTCGCCACGATAACCCCGGTGTACGCGCTCGCTGAGAGACCGCCCTCGATGGCGGCGTACCGCGCTGCCATCTTGATCCGCTGGTCGACGATCACGTCCGGGGGAACGCCGTGATATTTGTCTTGAAAGTACTTCGCGTCGACCTTCTTCGCGTACGCCGACATCGAAGCCGCAAGCAGCCTGGGGAACCATTGGCCGTTCTTGAGCTCGGCGAAACCGAGGCTCTCGACGAACGCGCGGAGCGCGTTCCGCTCGTGCTCGACGTCAGCGAGCTCGTCAGCAGTCGGATTCGCCTCGTCGGCGGCCATGTCGCTCGCGGTCGGCTGGTCGCTCGGGTTCGTACCGGCGTCGGCTGGATCGGACATGTACTCATCTTTCCAGACGGGTACTACGTCCCGTCTAGCACGCATGGCGGCGAACCTGTCAGGCCTAGAAGACGTTCTTGAACCCGCCGGAACAGAAATCGACAGATGCTGCTGCAGCGGCAAGAAACACCGGTTTCCAATGGTTCGCTCCGACGTGGTCGGCTGCGCTCCTGGCGTCTCGGTCTAGGTACTTCGCCACCTCTGGCGCGCCGCCATCAACGTAATACTCCTCAATCGATCGGCGTCTCTCAAGCAGGAGTTCGATTGCCGCATCCGAATACGCTGCATCGAGGCGGAAGAGCTTGAACTGATTCTCGATGACTCCAAATAGTGCCGTCGACATCCCTGCAGGTTGGGACACGTGAAACGACGGCACGACAGTAGGCGACGTACTGAGCGTCGAGTTCAAAAAAGTAGCGAGTCAGGCAGGTCATCGAAATAGGCGTGCACAAAAAGTTGACCGCCAGCCGTGTCCCGGTAGTTTCGTGCTTTCTTCCCATTGCAGACCGAGCACGCGGGGACGAGGTTCAGGCTGAGAGCTGCGAACTCTGGGAAGTCCTCCTTCGGCAGGTAATGGTCTAGTTCGCTCGTGTCACGGAGGGCACATAGACAGCAGAGGCTACTTCGAGACAAGAGCTCGGCCCCTACCTCTTTCAGCGCACCGGACCGTAACGTCACGTAGTTCGCTTTGAGAGGCACCGCAACCGGATCGGCGGGCAACGCAGACACTAGCCTCCACGTGTCACCCGCGGTGTACTCATCGTACGCGTCCATGACGTCCTGCCGCGAGGCGTCGAGCAGCGCCGCGCCGACGGCATCAAACGTGCGGCGATGGGCACACAGCCGATCGTAGAGCTCTGACTCATTCGTCGACGGGAAAGTGACCGTCCTCATCCTTGTTCTAGCTCTCGACTCATTCGGAGGGCAAGGGCACGGGCTTGGCTACTGGGTCCATTCGGAAACAGCTCCTCAAAATCGTCAACGCCCATGCGTGAAACTAAGTCACGAATGACGCCTCTGTGGCCCGAGACCGAGTTGTCTAGACCAAAGGCTTCGGTCGTGAGCTCGCCCAAACCGGCGGCGAAGGTTTCGAGCCTCGGAGACGTGGCACGGACTATATCGCCAAACCGTTCTACTACCTGAACGTCGTTGGCGGCGAACTCCTGAAGGACGACGGGGCTGTGAGTGGCGATGATTGCGAACGAATCGAACGCGTCAAGAAGCTGGTGCACACCGCGGAGGAGCGCGGCAAGCAGCGGCGGGTGAAGGTGTGTCTCCGGCTCGTCGAGAAGGACGAGAGAACGCCGCCTCAGGTGCGCTGCGAGCTGGGCGAGAATGTTCATGACAATCTTCTGGCCCGAGCTCAGCCGCGCCGGGTACTCGTCAGGGATCCATTGGAACGTGACCCAATCCGATAGCTGGATCCCTGATCGCCCGAACGATGGGTCGGCCTGAATCGTTCCCATCACCTCGGCAAGCAGTACTGGGTTCCGCCTGCACGCCATTGCGAAGGCGCTGACCAGCTCATCGTCGAGCTCGTTGATCGATTTGAGGCGTGTGCTGGACGGGTCGCCATGCACCTGCCGCAAGCCGCAGTATGTGTACCCAAAGCGAGTGGTCGTCGAAGCGTCCTCAAGGTCGAGGTCGATAGGGCTAGCATCGTGGATCAAAGGCAGCTCAAAGTGGTCGAAGGCACTGTATGAAACAGCTACTACCGAGCTAAAGGCCCGGCTTCCCTGAGTCTTCGGATCAGTGGTCCCCCGCCCTACTCTGCTGATATCGCGCGCAATCTCTGCGAGAAGGCGCGTCTTCCCGACGCCGTTGTACCCGATCAGTACCTTCGAGCGCCCTGGAAGAGCACCCTTGTCATCGAAATCGAACTTGATGGTAATGCCCTGCTCGCGGCTCTGGTGGGTTAACGTCGCGACGCCGCCCTCCTCCGTCTTGTCGTCGAAGAGCGCGCGTGCGGTGGCGAGCGTGTGTTCGGCCTGCCCGAACCGCGTCAGAGAAGTTGTCCAACCGTCTTCTTTCTCGAACTCGCGCGCGATCCTGTCATCGACGGCCGCATCACGCATGGCTATCAGATAGGCGTCGCTCAGTATGGCGGGGAGGGAAGCAAGCTTCTCGTAGTACTCAATGTCCTGTCCGAGAGAGCAATAAGTTTCGTCTAGCGCTGGGAAAGCGGGGCGGTCGAACTGAGTCGATCCTCCGACCTGCCCAGCCTTGAGGATCTTCACCAGACCGAGTTCGACGGGCTCGCCACGCGGAGGAACATAGTCGGCGTGGAACAAGGTCTTGAATCCGAAGTCATCCCAGTTATCTCGGCGAAGCATGACGATCGGCTCACTACTCGCGCTGGCACTGGTGAAACTGTTGACGACCCTAATTCGCATTCGCAACCTCTCAGCTAACGCCGGGACCGACCTGCTCCAGGCCACTCGTGATGAGGTGGAGCAACGACATGTCGCCGAAGCTCATTCACTTGCTCGCAGGCGTATCCACAGCAGTGAACGCTTCCTGCGGAGCTGCGAGACTCAGTTGTCACCGAGTGCCTCGCCGGTCTTGAGCCCCTCTCTAGTACCGCAGACTTCGATCCAGTGCTCGAACGCCCTCACTATGCCAACTCTAGGACCAATCGCACGGCTCCCTGCCATGAAAGCGAAGGACTGCTTCGTGTCACGAGAGATCATGACGTAGAGCACGGTGGCAGTCGAGATCATGAGCCGAGCCTTTTGGGTGCGCCCCGCATTAGCTGGCGCACGAAACCGGGACTGCTGGTGTAACGACTCAGACCGGCGGTGCCTCAGCGAAACGCCTTCAGCGCGCGGCATTCAGTTCGGATGAGCCTCGAGAACTGTGCAAATCATCCGATCACCAGCCGCAAACAGCGACGGGTCCCGTGCTACTGAGTACGCGAAGTCGGGTCTGCTTGCGATCTACGCGGTAACGCGTGGCTCGTGGGGTCAACCGAGACCGCTGACCGCTTCGTGCCCAAGCGGCAACCGCGGAGCCGCGTCGATCAATCGGCGTATTGCGGACCGTACTCGTTCAAACCCAGGCGTGGTCTCCAACCACGATTCTGTCGAATAAGGGTTCTGGAGGCGCGCTGTCTCACACCCATCGAGCTCCTTGGGCTCGTGGAACGGCGACTCTATGGCGAGCCGGACGAACCTGTCGTTCGCTCGGGTACCACCGAAAACCCTCGACCAGGAAGGGCCGTAGACAAGCGTGTCCAGCTGCAGCATCACCTCTGTGGGTGAGAAGCGGGCGCGATGGAAGTACAAGTGCGTCCGCTCGCCCACATGTGCGCTGCCGAGAATCGAACCGCTACTAATCAATGCTGATACGTGTGACTCGACGGCAGTCGCGACCTCATCGTTGTGCCGGGCGTCGGCTCCAAGGCACCAACCATGTCTCGCGTCTCGAGCAGTCCGACTTTCGCTCGTCATCCGTTCGGCATGTCGTGCTGACGGAGCGGCGATCGCATACCCCTCCCCGATGCCAAGGTGGTCACGAAAGATGCGTGCGATGGCACGCGCCTTGCCGAAGGCGCTGTACTCGAACCATTCTGTGTGACCGTCACGATCGGGCGGCATGGCGGCGCCAGACCCACGCAATGCGCGATGTAGCGATCTCTCGGACCAACCGGAACTGACATCGGAGTCTCGGTCGAACACAAGCGACGCGGCGAAGTCTGTCTCAGCATGTGGTTGCAGATCAGCCCATCGCTTTAGGGGATAAGTGGCTCATCCCAATCGGGGGTGTAGGAGTTGGGGTCTGAAGCCGCCGGTCTCGAGCAGGCTTCGGGCGATGTAGTTGGTCAGGTTGCGGAACCCGAGTGCGGAGCCGCGCAGGTGTTCGAGCCGTCCGTTGAGTGCCTCGGTCGGCCCGTTGCTGGTGCCGGGTCGTTCGAAGTAGGCGAGCACGTCGGTGGCTCGCTTCTTCAGGGTCCGGCCCAGGGTGGCGAGCTCGGTGAGCACCTTGGGGACGCCGGCGCTGAGGTCGGTGATCAGCTTCTCCATGAGCTCGCGGCCACGTTGCCGGTCCTCGTGGCGATAGGCGGCGATCATCCGCTGGTAGACACCCCAGGTCGCCTCGACCTCGACGTGAGCGTCATCAACGAACAGCGCGCGTAGCCTGTCGCTCTGCTTGTCGGTGAGCAGGTCCGAGCCGGTGTGCAGCGTGCGCCGCGACTTGTAGAGCGGATCGTCCCTGAACCCACGGTGCCCGTGGATCGCGAGTTGGACCCGGCGCCGGCACCTGTCGAGGGCGTCACCGGCCAGGCGCACGACGTGGAAGGGATCCATCGCCGTGACCGCGTCCGGGATCTCCTCCGCAGCGGCGGTCTTGAACCCGGTGAAGCCGTCCATCGCGACCACCTCGACCGCGTCACGGAAGACGTCGTCGCGGTCGGCGAGCCAGGTCTTGAACGCCGCCTTCGACCGGCCCTCGACCATGTCCAGCAGCCTTGCTGGGCCGGCGCCATCGCGGACCGGGGTGAGGTCGATGATCACGGTGACGTACTTGTCGCCACGCCTGGTGTGGCGCCAGACGTGCTCATCGACGCCAATCACCTTCACGCCCTCGAACCGCGTGGGGTCGTTGATCAGCAGCCGCTTGCCTTCGGCCAGGACCGCGTTGTTGGCGGTGTCCCACGCGACCCCGAGTCCCTCGGCGACACGGGCGACGGTGAGGTGTGCGACCACGATCCCTTCCAGCGCCCACCGCAGCCCGGTGCGCGAGAGCTTCGCGCGTGGCTCCGCCGCGGCGCTGGTGTCTTGGCGCCACACGTGTCCGCAGTCTGCACAGCGGTAGCGGCGCACTACAACTTCCAGCACGGTCGGTCGCCAGCCCAGCGGCTCGTGGGCCAACCGCCGGATCACGGTGTCACGAGCGGCGCCTTCGCTGCCGCACCGTCGGCACCACTGATCTGGTTCCACCACGCGGCACGCGAGGACCGCACGATCCGGTTCAAGTCGTTGCCCGATCACGCTCAGACCGAGGCCGTCGAGTCGAGCGAAGGCGGTCAGGTCAGGGCGGCCGAAGCCGGGCGGCGGGGTAGCGTCGGGCACGTCGAGGTCTTTCCGATGGATGGCGTAGGAACCTCCATCGTCGGGAGACCTCGACGTCTATCTGCGGACCGTCTCGGCGGGGCGCGATCGTCTCGTGCGTTGGCGGACTACGGGAGCTTGGACGCGAGGACGTCGGCCGCCAGGATCTCGGGTGCTGCGCCGAGGAGGTGCTGGTTGGCCATCAGGGCTGCGACGATGGCGCCGTTGGCGTGGGCGTCGCGAGCGGCTTCGTCGGGGAATGCATCGAAGATCCAGAAGGTGTCGGCGTGGGTCCTGACCGCGAACCAGACAATCGTTCCTACTTCTTCGTTGGCGAGTGCGACAGCGCCGGCGAGCAGATCGGCGACCGCGTCGTGCTGTCCATCGGCCGCGACGATCTTGGCGACGAAGGCATACGGAAGTGATGCGGGTGTGGACATGAGGGACTCTCCTTGACGTCGGGGTTCTTCGTGGGACGAGTTCAGCGTATGACGAGCGAGGGCCGGTGGGGAGTGGCGTATACGGCAGTATTGCTATTGTTTACGTCATGCGTATCGGACTGATCGCGATCGACGGCTGCTTCGGTTCGGCTATCGCGTCGATCATCGACATCGTGCGGGTGGCCGACGGAGCCCGCGGCGATGTCGACCCGCGGATCGACCCGATCGAACTCGCCATCCTCGGACCGAAACGGCGAGTGACCACGACGGCATCGATGACCCTGTCGGTGGACCACCCGCTGCCGGAGTCCGGAGAGTTCGACGTGGTCGTCGTCCCTGCGCTTGGAACCCTCACGGCCGCCGCGACCCACGACGCCCTCCAGAGTCGAGATGCTCGTTCGGTCATCGCCTCACTCGGGCGCCTCGACGACGCGACCACCCGGATCGCCGCGGCGTGCACCGGCGTGTTCGCCGTCGCCGAGACAGGACGGATGCATCATCGGCGGGCGACGACCAGCTGGTTCCTGGGGCCGGAGTTCCGGAAGCGCTATCCGACCGTCGCCCTCGATCTCGACACCATGGTCGTGGTCGACGGGAACCTCGTCACCGCCGGCGCCGCCTTCGCCCACATCGACCTCGCGCTCTCACTCGTGCGATCGATCAGCCCCGACCTGGCCCAACATGTCGCCAAGCTCCTCATCATCGACGAGCGCCCGTCGCAGGCGGCTTTCGTCGCCTACGAACATCTCCGGCACGAGGACCCGATCGTCGTCGAGTTCGAACGCTTCGTGCGCGCCCGCCTGGACGAACCGTTCAACGTCGCCTTCGTCGCGCAGTCGCTCGGCACCAGCCGGCGCACCCTCGAACGACGAGTCCGTGCGGCGCTCAACCTCACTCCGCTCGGCTTCGTCCAACGGCTTCGCACCGAACGAGCTCGACACCTCTCAGCAACCACGGACCTCACCTCCGCCGAGATCGCGCTACGGGTCGGCTACGCAAACGCCGAGACTCTGCGCTCCCTCCTGCGCAGGGAGCGACGCCGTTCCTGACCTATCGCCATGCCTGTAGCTTGTGTCCTAGCGCTCGGTTGGAACCACCTCTCAGCACGTCGCGTCGACGCTCCTGCGTCGCCCCTGGACTACCCACTCGACACGCCCGCAGCACAGCCCATGTGACGTGCCCCGGCTTCCCGGACGGTCGGGGTTGGGTGGCTGTGATGTCGCTGCGTTCTCGTCGAGAGGGTCAGCAGACCCGATCAGAGCCGATTGGGATGAGCCGCGAAGGCGGTTAGGTCAGGGCGGCCGAAGCCGGCCGGCGGGGTAGCGTCGGGCACGTCGAGGTCTTTCGGATGGATGGCGTAGGAACCTCCATCGTCGGGAGACCTCGACGTCTATCTGCGGACCGACGCGCCCGGCCGACCTACACCTTCATCTGGGAAGAGCCGGATAAGTCGCGCGACCGATCTTGAACCGCTCACGCGACACGTGCACCAGGAAGTAGATGTGCTGATTGCGAGCCATGGTGGCACGGTACACCGCGGTTCCTAGATCGCTCGGCCTACGCAGAACGTGGTCAACCCGCGGACCTACTTTTTTAACCCTGTTGTTTGCCCTGCGGTGTTCAGTGAACCGCTCCGCCACCCTGCCTCCACCACGACCGTCGCGTCGCTGATAGCGGCGATGAGTCTGTTGCGCGAGAGGAATCGCCACTTCGTCGGCGCGGTGCCGCAGGGCACTTCGCTCACCACGGCTCCGGTCTCCACGATTCTCCGCAGCAGCTGCTGATGGCCTTGGGGATACGCGCGATCGACTCCCCCGGCGAGGAAGGCTACGGTCTTGCCGCTCACGCCGAGGGCGGCCCGATGAGCTGCCCCGTCGATGCCGTACGTTCTTCTCCCCCCTCCTGCGTGTTGCCCCGAGATCCGGCTACAGCACGAGATGCTCGCACCATGACGGCCCACGCTGAGCGTTTCTGGAAACTCTTCTTCGTACCGCGCTCTGTGCTCGCAGTCGATGAGCAAGCGTTCATCAGAGCGATGGACCTCTCCGACCGAAGTACCGCAACAGTCCGCTTGCCTGCACGCTTCGTGTCGCGCCCCTTTCTGCTCAGCCAATCGGGTGAACTTCATCGCGCTGTGAACAGCTTCTTCGCCGGCGCAAAGATGCGTAACAGGGCGGAAGATACGAATAGAAGGTACGCGCGCTCACTTGCGGTTTGGGTCGAGTTTTTGCACGTTCGCGGCGTGGCCTGGAACGACGCAGAGGAAGAGGACGTCCTCGACTTCAAATTCTGGCGCAGACACGACATCGAAAACCCCCGCAGGATCTCGGGCTCGTCTTGGGCAAGCGACATTGCCGCGCTCAGCGAGTTCTATAGATGGGCTCGTGGACGGTTGGACGGCCCAAACTTGTTTGCATCCAACAGCTCAAACGCCCGCGCCCGTTCTTCTTTCAGCGCCAAGGTAGGTCGCGAAACGACTGACCTGAGGCCGACGGCGGTTCGACGTGCGTCGGTGAAATGGCTGTCCCCCGGAGCGGTCGCGCGCTGGAGGAACGTCGGGATACACGGGCTAACACCGGACGGTGAGGAGCGAATTCGATGGAGACCTCGATCGCAATCCAGAGACGCCGCATTCGTCGATGGCCTATACGGCAGCGGACTTCGAGTGCAGGAATGGAGCAATATCCTTACCCAAGAAATCAGCCTCCGCTCGAGCCGTGGTTATTCCACGTTCAAGCTTGCAGACGCCTGCGCTAAGGGTGGGAGAGGGCACGCTTTCTGGCTTCGCGAGGACGCTCTGGATGCGGTCGCGCTGTACATGGAAACCGAGCGAGCTCAAGCAGTGCGGCGAGGACAGGCCTCAGGATTGTACGGAAGTGAACGGTTCTCCCACGTCCTTCGTGAAGTTCGAAGCGGGGAGGTGGCGATTCTTAGCGATCGCCAGGACGAGACCCACGCCACCTCAGTTCGGTTGAATGACCTCGGCCCTGACGAACGAAGTCGACTCTTGGTTGTTGATGGGCATGGGTACGCGCCGGCGATGCTCTGGCTCAACGAAGACGGCACCCCGCGAAGGAAAGGCGCCTGGACCAAGTCCTTCGAACGCGCCAATGCTCGAGTTCGTCGCGCTGGGATCGAAGGGCTTGTATGCCACCCACACATGCTGCGGCACAGTTTCGCACTCCGCTGGTTTGCCGTTGGCAGAACGATCTGGTCTCGTCAACGATCCGCGATGGATGCCGACCACGAGCGAGACTTCCGCGAGCAGTTTGGCGACACTTGGTCGCTCGTGCAGACGATGCTGGGGCACGCCGACGTATCCACGACAAAGGAAACGTACTTGGAACCGTTTCGAAATCTCGAGGCGAAGCTGCTGCTCGAGTATGGGCGCACAGCGCTTGACTCTGACACGCTCCTCGGTCTCCTCAAGATGGATCCAAGGGTGCGTTTTGCAGACGACGGGAGCTGGGAATGATGGCGCACGCTTCGATGCCGGAGGGGGGCTACTCCCGGCCACCGGCGCTCCATGACGATGGCAACGTGATAACAGTCGAATTTCGCCCCGAAGGCGGAGGAGCACCGCGCACTTTCAGATTTGACACGTTGCCCGGGGAACGATCAATGCAACTCGCACTTGCGGAAGGGTTTGCACGTGTGTGCGGACCGGGAGGAACCCGTCGCACGGAGGAGTCGGCCCGAACCATCCACTCCCATGCCAGAACCATCCTCCGATTGCTCGCCAATCAGACACCGGTTCCTGCATCACCACAGGAACTCAAACCAGTTCACATGCATGAATTGCGTTTGAAGCGCAGCCGCTACAGCTTGTCACTACTCCAATCGTGGCGCGGGCTTCTTCGTGGGGACCCGACGCTGACCCCTCAGTTTCGAGAGGCGTTGTTTGCGCCGCTTCCGCTTGGAGTCGAGAAGGCCAAAGTCAGCGCTTACTCTGAGGCCGAGTTCCGGCAGATACGCAGGGCAGCTCGCACGCACGTTCGCCAGGCAGTGAAGCGGATCCGCGCAGCCGAGAACGAGCTATCCGCCTGGCGAGCGCGGGCTACGACTCCATTCGATGGCGACCCAAGGCGCGGAGCTCTTCTCGACTATCTGGCCCAGTCGGGCGATGTACCTCGTGATCGCGGGGGCCTGATCCGCCAAAACGTCGGTGACCTAGGGTCCGCGCAAGCGGCGAGGGACCTGTTTCCCTCGTTTTCCGACGTCGCCTCACTCGCAGTGCTGATGATCTGCGCGACCGGTCACAACCTGACCACAGTCCTTCGGCTCCCATCTGCGCATCTTCGAGCCGATAATCAACTCGACGAGATTCCTGTGTCCCTAACTCGCGCGTCGAAGCCGCGCCGCGGGCCCGAGCGATCTGAGATGGACCTGGCTCTCGTAGGCTTCGATCCAATCTTCCCCCGGACGCTAGACCTCGAGTCAGACTTCGGACTTCACGCGATTGCAATTGAAGTCTGTCGCCGCGCACGGCAGTTCGCGGGCAGCGATCTCCTTCTTGTGGCCTTCAGCCCCAAGGGACCGAACTCCCCGGCTCCGTTTCGTCAACTCCCGCAAGGCGTCTTCGACCAACTGACTCTGTTCGCTCCTGACGGGACGGAATTGCCACGAGTCGACGCACGCCGCTTGCGGCGGGCCTTTCTCTTGCGCCACCAAAAACCCGTGGGTCACACCGCGGCCACCCTCGCGGATCACTATCAGAAGAATGAACCCAGCAGCGTGCGGGAGAGTCGTGTGCTCGTCTCCGAGAGCCTTGAGAAAGAGGTGAGGCGACTGAAGGCAAGGAGTGCGGTGGTAGCACTCAGTTCATCCGAACTCGAGTCGATCGCGATCGACCCTGCACCGGCCGCTGCCCGACTCGGTATCGGCGAGGAGCAACTGCGTTTGCTGGTGCAAGGGCAACTAGACACCGTAGCAACGGCATGCGTCGACAACCATCACGGACCGGTTAGCGCTCCGGGGAGTCCGTGCACTGCATCGTTCATGCTCTGCTTAGGCTGCCCGAACGCCCGATCAGAACCAAGACACTTTCCGGTACAGGCGCTACTCAGCAAACGGCTACGCGACCGCCGCTCCGTCACCTCCGACGCCGAATGGGAGGCCAGGTTTCGCATTCCGAACGAACAGCTGGCAGATCTGCTCGAGCGACAGCAGGTCGATGTCGACAAATATGCAGCGCTCGCAAACTCTCATCAGGAACATCTCGTTGACTTGCTCTTGGACGGAAAGTTGGATCTACGATGACTGCGCAACAGCCCGTGTCTATCGATGTGATCTCACCCGACGCCCAAGTGTTTCATCGTCGACCGACCAGACCCGACGTTCCCGCTGACGCCCTTCCCCGCTTCCGCGACGACATCTGGGACTTCAGCGTAAGCAACTTCGCCGATCACAGCATCAAGCAACAGCTGAACTTCTCGTCATATTCACCCGAGTGGCGCGCGCCGATGAAGACCTACTTCTGGATACTCATCAATGAAGAAACGGCGCGCCCGATTCAGAACGGACCCACCACCGGGCGACGCACCCTGACTTCGATACCGCTCATGCAAGGACCACTCAAGCGAATCCTTGAATGGATGGATACTCGCGAACTCACTAGCCTTCAGGACCTGACGCCCGGCACCCTGGATGAGCTATTAGTAGAGATGACTGGGCGTCGGTTGCCTGACACCGCGCTGCGCGGGATCATTACGGAGACGCGCCGGCTCTGGAGGTACCGGGACTCGGTCCCCCTGAAGGTCCGCCTTCCGCCAGAATCCCCCTGGGAGGACTATCACCCTCGAGACCTTCTCCGTTTGAAGCCGGCCGCGTCCACCAACCTCACTCCACGAATCGATGACAGTACGCTGGCGCCCCTAATGTCGTGGGCGCTCCGTTTCGTTGAGGATTTCGCCGACGACATCATCGCGGGGTACCGCGACTACAAAGAACTTCTCGTCAACGAGTATCGGCATCGTGTTCCCGGGCCAGACCCGTCCAAACGGCCAGGGATGAGGCGCACGAAGCTCGGCGGCGTCCTTGAGAATCTTCGCTCGCAAGGCAAAGGCCTTCCAGCGCACACAGGTCGGTCCGACATCAACTGGACGCACTTGGGCCGATTGACCGGATACTTCGGCTCTGCACACTCGAACTCAGACCGTGACCTCGTCGTGACGAGTGGTCTGCCGGTGGATGACGGGTCTTACCTTCGACCGCTCACCGCGGGGCTCTTGGACGGCAAGCCGTGGATGAGCCCATCGATTCAGTGGAGCGATGCCGTGCCGCTATCCGATTACCTTACGACGGCCTGCTTCGTCGTCATCTCTTATCTCACCGGTATGCGTCCGGGCGAGGTCCTGAGTATCCGACGGGATTGTCTGGACTTCGATGCCGATAGCGGGCTCTGGACCTTGAGTGGCGTGCGGTGGAAATCCGCCACAGGCAATGACGGATCGAGGATGGACCATGGTGAGGTTAGGCCCGAACCGTGGGTCATTCATCCAGTAGGAGCACGCGCTGTGCAGGTCCTGGAGTTGTTGCACGACGGTGAGCTCCTGTTCCCAAAAACTCTAAGACCGCCGATGCGACGAGGATCGACTCCGTCAGGCAACCTCCGCGCTGGAGCCGCCAAGACCTCGGCGAGGATGACGGCAGACATTGGGCGTTTCATCGAGTGGGTCAACCGCTACTGCGAAGATGCCGACCGATCGGACATCATCCCACTCGATCCCGCCGGGCCAATAACGGGCAGCAGGTTTCGGCGGACACTCGCATGGCACATCGTTCGGCGTCCCGGAGGGCTGGTTGCAGCGGCGATTCAGTATGGCCATGTTGCGACACAAATCACACAGGGCTATGCGGGCAACTACGCATCGGGCTTCCCGTCGGAGCTCGCGCTCGAGCGCTGGTTTGAGCGCGTGGACGATGCGGTCAATCTTGAGCGCTACTTCGAGGCAGATGGACACGTTAGCGGGCCCGCCGCAACAGAACTACGCCGACGATCCGCGCGCGCAGTCGCGAAGTATGTAGGTCGCACCATCCCAACCAGACGCCAGGCCGAAACGATGCTCACCGATCCCTCGCTCCAAGTCTTTCGCGGCGATGGATTGCATTGCGTCTTCGACATGGAGACGGCGCTGTGTGCTCGTTCAGCCCTCGGCCCTGTGCTGGGAGATTGTCGCAGCGCCTGCCGAAACATCGCGCGAACTGACGACGACATCGACGATGTGCGCGCCGCAATCGCTGACATTCAGGCAGACACGCTCGCACCACCTATCCGGCACCACCGCGCGCTGCAGCTGTCATCCCAGAAACAACAGATAGTCGAAAACCACGAAGAAGGGCGAACCTCATGAGCGTCAGTGACCCGTCAAGTTCGAGCGGTCCGGAACCAGCGAACGAACGCGGTGTTATTCGAACGCGACTGCAACAAGCTGCGGACGACCTCCTCGAAGGACGAGTCGCGGGTCCTCTGACCGGGCTGCGACTGGTGGAGGTAGCTGGAGTCAAGCGCCATCGCCTCACCCACGATAATCCCGACATCGCTCAAGCATTTCTGGTTCGTGCCAGGGAAATCAACCGCACCAAGCCCGAAGTAGAGCGCCTTCGAGCGAGTGTCGAAAAAGAACGGGAACGCAACCGACGACTGGTTCGAGAACGCGATGCTCTCGTAGCGCAGGTGAAGGCGTACGCCACCGCACTCCTTGTCGTCACCGACGAGCGAGACCGACTCCGCTCAGGTTCCGGCCGGGCCAGGGTCACTCCGATTCGATAGGGCTATCGGTTTCTAAGGTCGGGGAACGTCGCCGGAAGGAGCTGCTCCAGTGACACATCGAAAACCTGCGAGATCGCGATGACCGACCGTAGAGCGGGGTTCGATGGCGTGCCTCTGCGCGACTCGCCCTTCTCGTACTGCCTATAGATGAACCGACTGAGGTTGGCGCGGCTAGCGACCTCTTCCTGGCTCAAACCTGACTCAAGCCGTAGTCGTCGCAGTTGGACGGCAAGGTGACGAACGAACACGCTCCACTCGTCGTCCGCGCCCGCCTTCTGCTTGCTCACAATTCCAGCGTTACGAAGATCGCTTACTGGTATGGGCTTACGCGTATGCCATAATTTCGTTGGCCATACGAAACAATCGACTCTCGCCGGATCTTCTCCACTCTGCACGTGTGCTGCCCGCCCTACGGACACCGCGGTCGCACCGCAGGGCAGGCCCCTTGCGTGCGACCGCGATTGTGACGGTGATCATGGCAGACAGGCCATGGACAGCTTGGTGGAAGGGCGTGAGCCATCCTCCGCCCGCCGCCTGGTGCTACGCGTTCGAGGAGTTCACGAACGATGAGTCAGCCGATGAGTGGGCGCTAGCTGCAGCGATCTTCATCGCTCAGTATCGTCGCCGACACTCTCAGGGCCCGACCTTTCGGGAGCTGTTCGAACATTTGCTCCCTGATACCGGTGGTGTGCCGTCGCAACTCCCCGCAAACTGGGAGGCGGCGGATCGACGGCGTGGAAGCAACGGCTTTCGTCGGCACGTTGCGATCGAGTGGCGCCGTCGCAGCTACATCGGGTACGACACCCAGATAACGCGAAGTCTGAGAGTAGGGCCACAATTCCGCGTGCGATCTCGAGCGCTCAACACCCGGGCGCGGGATAGCTCTAGTTCGCCAAAGAGGGCGGTCTCCGCGGCACCGTTCGAGCCCGAAGGTTCGCTAAGCCATGAAGCGGCGCGATCACTGCTTCGCGTCACACCAACCTCCTTGCGACGACTCAGCCGTGGAGGCTATCTCCACGCGGTGGAGTGTGGCCCGGAATGGCGATATCCCTCCTGGCAGTTCGCTGGCCGACCACGATTCGCAGTCGTGCCGGGCGTCGACATTGTCGCGCCAGCGTTCCCGAAGCACTGGCCACCGGCACGGATCAACGAATTCATGACGGCACCGCGCCAGGAACTTGCGGCAGAGGGCAGCACGTACTCTCCCGTTGCTTGGTTGATGGGAGGGGGCGATCCAAACCAGGTCGTCGAAAGCCTCGAGGCATTGGAGGCATCAAGTGAGTAGCGAACCTCAGGACTGTGAGCCATCCTCAATTCGGCGGGTGGCGTATTCCGATCAGGACGATACGGTCAGGCAAGAGCAATTTGATTCAGTTCTCAACGCGTTCAGGCGTCTCGTTGAAGCTGCGGCGGATACGGGCCGCGATTGGAAGCTGGTCGATGCGCTTCTCCAGACGATGGTCGAACTGGTACTCGAGACTCAGGGAGACTTGTTCATCTCGACTGGGGTGCAATCTTCCGAGCCGAGCACTTTCGCTGACGGAGCAACACCTTCTGCAGAGCCGACCGCTGCGCCGAAACTCCGGCTTCGCCCGGAGTACCGGCTGCGATTCGAAGCCGTCATCGACTCATGGAGTGACGACGAAGCTGCTCGATTTTTAGCGATCGGCACGCGGCAGATCCGACGGCGCGCGAAGCAAGGGAGTCTGTACTTCTTCGTTGTGAATCGAAAACGGCGGTATCCCGTCTGGCAGTTCAACAATCGACGCGGAGTGCTCGGCGACGTCGCGCAGGTGGGGCGGGCACTCCCCGACTCCTGGACGCCGCAACGGGTATACGCGTTCATGACGACCCGAAGCCCTGATCTCAAGATGATCACTCCAGCGCAGTGGATGCTCTTGCATCGGAACCCCGATCAGATTGTCTCGGTGATCGCGAAGTCGGAGGGCTAGAGCGGTCGTGCTCTCTTCATGGAGCCGACTAGAGGTCCCGCACGATGTGCACGACCGAAGATAATGGGCCAATGACAACACTCGACCGGGCGACCGCAAGCGATGACGGTGACCTGAGCGCGACGGAACTCGCCGAGGTCTGCGAGACGCTCATCCTCGCGTGGGATGAGGATGCATCGCGGTCTCGTGGGGGTGCCGCGTCTCGATCTGCGTCTGATCTCGATGCGAGCTCGATTCGTGCTTCATTCCCGCAGAGCCTGCCACACAACCTTGAGTACGCGCATGGGCAAATGGCCGGCCAGATGGTTAGCGTGATCATGCTGCAGCTGCAGTCAGTGGTGACACTGTTGCGTGCGGAGCCGATGATTTCACTCGGCGTATGGCCCCTAGTTCGTTCTGAGATCGAGTACGCCGGCCGCGTCGCCTGGCTGCTCGAGCCGTTTCCGGGAGCGAACGTCGGCCGACTGAGAGTCGCGCGCGGAATGCTCGAGCACCTCGCCGCGCTACAGCGGCAACGGTTCACGGCGAGCAAGTGGAACAAACCACGCGCGAAGCAGTTCAAAGCCAAGCGCGACGAGCTGCTCGGGCGCGCTCGTGGGTTGTTTGATGACATCCACACCCCGATGGAAGCGCCCCAGCAGATCGACGAGTGGCGGCTCGACACGGAAAGGATGTTCTCCCTCGGCAAGTCCGTGAGTCTTTTCGTCGAACACCTAAGCAACGGGGCGGCGCTGTACGACGTCTTGTCCGACAACTCGCACCCTTCGGTCATCGCTCTCGCGTTCCAGTCCTCTCTCTCGGACGTCGATGGCGTCACGTCGACGACGTATCCGGCGATCCCAAGGGTCATCAACTTCCAGGTGCGACTGGGATGCCTCACCGCGTACAAATCGGCGCAACTTATCCTGGGCTACCACGGCTTCCCAACTGACTCCATCGACAAATGGGCCGCCGATGCTCCAAGCCTGTGGTTTGGCGCATCTACGACGTAGACGACCTAGGCGACCTAGCCCCCGCTCCTTCACTCGACGGTATTTACCCCCAGGGCTCCGCCGGGTGGCCGATACTTCTAGCAGGGCAATCGAACGGGGAAGGATACTCAGATGGATGAGTATTTGGTGATGCAGGCAAGGAAAGAACCTACGCGGGTGGCGTGCTGGGAGGAAGATGGCGAGGGAGTTACGCACGGAACGCTCACTATGCGGTGGGTTGATGGCCAAGAACTACACCTCGAGCACGTCGAGGTTGCCGAGGGGTGGCGACGTAAGGGGGTAGCGACGCGGCTACTCGATATGGCACTGGCAACGTATCGACGCTATGGAGAGAAACTAACCGTACGCACCCACTCGGCGACACGCGAAATGGATGCCCTCCTGGCATCGGCGCGCGCTCGACACCCAGACTTCCAATTCGTCGCCATCAGCGACGATGAGGAGTGAGAGTGTTCCCAGCGGCACTGCTGAAGTCCTCAAACAACAGTGGTCGACAACGTTGGAGTGCGCGGCTACGACGAAGTAGCAGCCTTGCGTCGACGTCGCTATGATCACCACAACGACTGCACCGCGACCTCTGACAGCATCTCACCAGTCGTCACGGCCGCTCACTCGCTTAACGCCTCGAGTTCGCAGTTCTCGTTCATAAGCACCTGCCCGATCGGGCGTCGAACCACCCCAGCGATCACATCGTTCTCGATGTTCCGGAGTAGGCGACTCGATTTCAGTATGGCGGCAGGCAGCACACGCTCAATCTCGCGCGCGACGCCTTCATCTCTGAGGGCTGAGCGGAGCGCGCGAATCTCGCGACGATTCGTGTCCGGCGTAGGCATCACGGAGTCGAAGATGGCCTGCTGATCAGGGTTGAGAGTCGTTGACAGCTCGGGCTTCTGCGGCGGCGTGGGAGCCGACCCCTCAGGCGAAGCCTTGATGTGCGAAATCCCGCGCACCGGCGTTGATGCCTCCGCAACGTCACAGGCGGCAAGCCAGTGCCGCATGACGATGCGAGCAGACCGTTTCGCTGAAGGCCTGAGTCGCTCTCGCAGACCATCCGCAACCATGGACCTAGTGTGATCATTGATGGAGGCGATCTTAACTAGGGCCAGTGCCTGCGCTCTCGGGTCGCCGGCGGGGTCGTCGAGCAGATCAAGCGCGCGAGCTACGAGCCGCTTGAGCCAAATAGGGCGAGCGCGGGACATGCCATCCACCAGGATGTCCATCGCCAGCTGCGGACCAACGGGGTAAATACGTCCGAGGCGTTCGGGCGCGTCATCGTCGATGGTCTCTGTGATGCTGACGACCAGCTCCTGCAGATGCTTGGCGGGCTGAGTGAACATTCGCCCCGCTGTGAACAACCAGGTTTGGCGCCAATGCGGGTTGGGTGCGGCGAGGCGAAGACGATCGGCGACGACCGATTCAGCCGCGGCACCGAGGTACTGCCCAGCCATGTACTCCTGGAGAAGCCTCACATCGAAGCCGTATCCGTCATCGCCGCGGGGGGCGATCAGAACAAGTCGTTGTGTGGCTGCATTCTTGATGTCGGCAAGGAGCTGGCGATCGCGGCTGTCTGGGTCGAACTCCTCCTGCCTAAGTGCTGTCCAAATGATGTCGTGCAGTTCCTGGGCGGTAATCAGTGAAAGAGTTGTTGCTCCGCGCTCAGATCGCGTCTGGAGTTCGATGCCCACGCGTTGATGGATGTGCTCGATGAGCGCCGCGTAGTCACGGATCAGGGAGCTGAATCCGCCCGGCTTTCCTTTTTCTCGGGCCATCACTGTATGGAAGTAGCCATGAAAGAGGCTGAATCGATCAGGCTCGAGTTCCCCGGCCTGCTCCACGATGATGCTCAGGATGAGTACTTGGAGTGGCGTCTTCAAGAGGTTTTCGAAGGCATCATCGTCCGCGGCTGCCCGAAGCCGGCGAATCACGCGGTCACGTCGTTCGGGGCCTGTGGCCAGGCGGACGGAGGTAACCTTCTCTCCGTACTCCAGCGCAGTGCGTGGCGACAGATCGGTGAGGTCGACACGCTCGAAGAGTCCGGTGCCGATCTGCTCGGTGAATCCCAAGGGTCGTGTCGTCAGAAGGATGAGGGTGTCAGAGTTGTCTGCCTCACAATCGTTGGCAAACTCGGTGATTTGCTCGATGATTCTCTTCCGCAACGTGGGGTCGACAACTTCGTCGAAGCCATCAAGGACGACAAGCCACGGCCACCGAGTCTTCCAGCGATTCAGTAGGTTGGGTGCGATGTCACCAGCATCAGATTTCGCACTTACCTCGTTGGCGATCCTGCGGATGAGTGTCGAGCTGAAATCGAGCGCCTCGTCCTGCGCGAACTCGGCAAGATTGATCTGGATCGGCCACCGGGGGTACGTCGGAGGTTTCACACCGAGTTTTCGAAGAGCCTCGTCGGTTGCGGTGATGGTGTTCCTCTGCTCATCACTGAGAGCAGAACTCTCGCGCAGGAAGGCCGCCCGATGAGCTTGCACAATCATCTTTGACAGCGTTGTCTTGCCATTGCCCGGGGCTCCGGAAACGATGATGTGTCGGGGCTTGGAGACGCGACTGGTCTTGGGCTTCAGTAGCCGACCACTTCGTTCGAACACATAGGGAAGGATCGTCGTGAGTCGAGTTTCTGAAGGCGCATCCGCTGGTACGGTCGCGGGCAGATCCACCATGACTTCATGTACCGGCATCCCCGCGTCGCCGATCGCTCCGGCCTCATCGAAGTAGATACGTCCGCCCGTCATGAGCGTGGTTCGGGCGTGTGAGCGCAGGGCATCCTCGAGGTTGTCCTCGCGAACCAGATTCAGCAGGGTGGGAATTGCCGACAGAACGTCGCCGGCGGTGAGGAACGCCGTGTGCGCGTGGCGGACGCTCGGGTGGGCGTTCACTAAAGCCTCGATCTGGAAGTAGTCCCAGAAGTAGAATCGCGTGATTCGCTCGAGTCGAGCTGCACGAGCTCGACTCAGCATCCGACGCTCTTCATCAGGCTCGTCTTCAGCTTCTCGTCGCACGCGCTCGACATAGATCCGAATTTGATGTCTAAGGGCGTCAAACCCTCCCGAGCTGGGGAACGGCGTGAGCCGTATGTTCGTCACGAAGATGAGCGTCCTGGGCGTCCGGTCCCGCTCCGGTTTTCGGGACCAGGCGTCGAGCTCGTCACGAATCTCACCCCACAGCCAAGAGACATTTTTCGCGTGATCATCAGATGGGGTCTGCATATGCTTCACTTGCAGCACTGTGTAGTCACTGGAGTGCTGCTGGCCCGGCTCCCCCGGTGTGCTCCAAGCTATCGGGTCTTCGCAGATTAGGTCTCGACCGCCGTCTCTTCCCGAACCCATCGACCGCACCCCAGCCCCAAGCTCAGCAATCGCTAGGGTCGCAGCAAGATCCTGGAATGCTGTCGCGTCAAAACGTTTAAGGTCCAGCATTGGGATTCGTCGCCTTGTCGATTGAGTGCGAAGCTGCCGCCCGTCTGGGAGCTCTTTGCCTTAGCGTATCGACGGAGTTCGAACGTGCCGCGTCAAATGTGGGTGTTTCTCGCAGCCGAGATCTCTGCGCCCGCTTGCTCTAGACGAATCGGCCGGTACGGCGCATCGGAAGTTGTGGCCGGCTCGTCCACCCCGATAGCTACGACGGCGAGGCGCAGCGGTCATCGACGACGTTCGACGAGGCAGACTTCCGACTAGGGTGTTGCGTCCGCTACCGCGGGCTGGATCCAACGGATGACCTCGCTGCCCTAGCAGGCGCCTCGACTAAGGGGCCCACCTACCATCGCAAAACCAATCGCTGGCCGCCCATTGCCGCATCGCCACGCTCGGCCACTGAGACAATCGTGACTCCTTGTAACTCTCGGCCAACTCAAGAAGGGTTTGCCGCAGAGCTTCGCTCCCGGCAGTTGAGTAGATGTTGGTGAAGAACACCTGGTGACTGGATAGCAGAGTTACAGCTCGATCTCGATACAAGTCACCGAGTTGAAACAGCTCGAAGTGCTTGCGGACTCGTGTGGCCAAAGTCTCACCCCACCGCGCTGGAGCCTCGATGCTGAAAGATAGGGGTGCACCGGGCACTTCAGCCAGATCCGCCGATAGCCAATCATCATCACCCAGATCATCGAAGTACGGATGAAGGAACTGATCCTCTTCAGTGCTGGCGTACTTCGCTAGTTTTATGCCGTTACAGACGGTACAGATCGGATACAGATTGCCTGGCGTAAGCGCTAGAGCATGCCATCGTTCCTTCGGAAGGTAGTGATCGAGTGCGGCAACATCACGTTCAAGGCACAACGGGCACCTACCGTGCGGGGCTTGCCGTAATCGATTGTAGAAGAGTCGAGCGCTCCCATCTTTGTCGGACAACTTGTCTTTGAACGCGTATGCCAGATCTGATTTGAGCGCTAGCGGGACAGACGCAGGCTCATGCGGGGTAGACCACTGGGCGTTGCCATCGCAACGCGCAAGGAACTTCAACTCTTCTTCAGCCAACGCGTCCGCAACGGCCGTCACACGACGAATCCGGGAGCCATCACCTACTGCCGCAAGAATGTGCCGTACTCCGAAGTTGGGCGCGACGATACTCCTCATCGCGGAACACTCGTTGCGAACCACGCCCGAAGCAAAGCGCGGGCCTCGAAACCGAGCTCGCCACCGAAATGGCGGACCACTGCGTCGTAATCGCCTAGGTCCAGCGCAACTTCGGCAAGCATTCTGTGGAAACCCGCACTCTGCACTTCAAGACCGAACACCGTGTTCGTGAGCGTGCCAACATTCTCACCAAATGTTTCGATCTCGGGTCGGCTCGCGCTTTGCAGCGAGCCATTCCTATCAATCTTCCACACGCACTTTCGTGGAACTTCTTGCAAAATCACCGGCGAATGCGTCGCAATAATAGCAACGCCGTTTCGTTTCTTCATCAGATCGGAGATTGTGCGGACAAATGCTGAAAGCAACGGGGGATGTAGGTGCCCCTCTGGTTCGTCGACCAGCACAAGCGTTTGCTCAGTAACTGTTTCAACCAGCCTGGTCACGCTCAAAAGCACAATCTTGTGGCCTGAGCTCAGTTTCTGGAAGAGTTCGCCCGCGCTTTGTGCGAAGCCATCGCTGTCGTCGGCGGGCCAATCAGCTAGGTCTGATACCTGCGCGTCCTTGAAATTTGGATCAGATTCGAGATTTTCAAGGGACTCTCGCCAAAGCTCCCGCGAGCGTTCGCTAATTACTCGCCATGCACTCTCAGCGAACTTGCCACCCAGATCGCTTGCGGGACGAGTTCTACGCGGGCCAAGGAGGTCTTCTTCCGAATCCGACAATTCCGACTTGTGCTTCGAACCCGCGCGATAGTGTAGTCCAACGTACGAGTAAGCGATGTTATACCGTAACGGATCGTCCTCGATTGGAACCTCGACCACATCGAACGCGCTGAAGCCGATGTGAACTAGATTGGCAATGCGCGGCGCTTCCCCATTCGCGCTCGTGACATTTCCGCTGGATTCTTCAATACCGAGGAAAGTGTTCGTCATCGCGCTAAGCAGGCGCGTCTTTCCGGAACCGTTTCGCCCAATCAGCACATGGACGTTCGTAGGAGGGTTCGAGTTCGGGGTGACTGCGAACGAAACTGAAAGCGGCTCGGCGAGCCACGCCGGGGCCGGACTTGAGCGCACGAAAGTAAAGTCGTATGAGTTGGCGCTGGTGTCCCCCGCGATGATCTTTCGAAAGACACCTTCGACTGAAGTTGTCGGCACATTGCGCATGAGAGACTCCCACACAACAGGAGCCGTACGGTGTTCGTCAAACAACTCGGAATCATTTGCGAGATCGTTCATCCCGCGCAACACACTAGATGCGTTGACCCCCAGGTTCCGCACGACATTCTCGTAATAAGACTCGTCCTGACCTAGGGAGACGAATCCGCTAGCTAGGTTGTCGAAAACACCATCGAGAGGAGCGCGATCTCCATTGGTAAGCTTTGATTTGATATAGTCAAAATCAACTTTCCCAATCTTCACCCCACCAAGTTCGACTCGCTTTCCTACGGCGTTGGCATAGTATGCGTAGTACGTAGTCTTGTATTGCCACCAGTCGTTCCACGACATTTGCAAGAGAAGCACTTCATCGCGAAAAAGTGTTTCGCGATCGGCGTGGCTTATGACTCGATATCGCATACCCGCTCCTCCAACTTGACTCCTACCGTCACGGTCGAGCTCTGCTTGCGTGCCCAGCTGTGCACTCGATGCACTCCCGACGGTGGCCCCCACCTAAACGCAACTTACCAATCTCTCGCGGCGTTCGCTGATCATTCGCGAAACTGGCACGGGAACGAAGCAATACGATTCTGAGTCGCAGCAGCCTAATGGTTGAGGCTGCGGCACCCTCGCTAGCTCGCCCTGATACGACTCGAGGCGAGCGTGCCGATGCTCGCGTATAGAGTCCGCTCGACCCCAGTGAACGGATCCTTGACGACTGTATGCGGAACCGCCGACAGCGTTAGATCGGCTGCTGCAGCGGTTTCCTCATCGAGTCGCCCAGCACGACGAAGTACCGACGCAAAGAGAAAAACACGTCGCGCTGACGCGGCGGCGCCGGCTGGTGGAACCGTCGAGTGCTGCGGCGCCCAGATTGGCGTCGACGCATGATTCGTGGCCTCAGGCTGCAGAACGATCGACTGGATCACCTTCGACGCGGAGCTGTCGCGTCTCACACGCCGAACGAACGGTCCCGTTAGCAGCGGTAGCAGCGGGACGGAGTCCCGCTCAATCAACAAGTTGTACGCGCGTTCCGCGATGAGGGGTAGAACGGGAGCCGGCGAGCATGAGATGGCGATCGCTAGGGTATCGAACCATTCGCGATGCACGGAGTCGCGCGTGGTAAACCAGCTCTCGAGCTCTGCGTACAGTTCATGGCTAACTGCATCCTCTGGAAAGAGTTCGCACACCAAAGCCCTCAAAGCAAGATCTCGCCGGCTGGAGAGACGGTTGCGGAGGGCTGCGAGAAGTTCGTCGTCGGTCACGTCCCAGTCGGTCGCGCGGAGCAACAGCTCATAGACTTCGTCGGCGCGACCCTCAGTTGGGCGGTGATTGACCTTGTCTGTGAGCGCGAGGAACAGGTCCAGATCCCTTTGGCCACTTCGATGTGCCCATAGAAGGTACTCTCTGCTCTCACGAAACGACGAATCAGAACTCGCCTCAGTACGGATCAGCTCGTCTAAGTCAGGATGCGCATGCTGAGCACGACTTAGATGCCGCAAGACGGTTTGGCGCGCCGTATTCGCGTCTGATTCTCCGCGGCGCGTACTGCCGAGTACCTGGAAGACCTCGGGACCAAAGTGTGCGACGAGTGTTTTCCAGTTGGCGCTCACGAGCTCGATGAGTTCTTGGTCAGCACCACCGAACGGATGGTATAGCTGGACACCGGGCCGCGTTGGCTCACCAATGCTTTCCGTGAGGTCATCGTGCAGGCGAAGGTCCCCCAGGAGGAGCATCCCCATCCAAGCCGTTTGCCGCTGTTCGTCGTGGATTGGGCCGTAGGCGCAGAGTTGCTCTCTGATCTGCTCGGCGAGCCACTCTCTCGAGCTATCGGCCCGTGATGGTTCGGCGCTCGAAGAGATCAGGTATCGATCGACGCGGCCAATTAGCCCCACCACAACGGCGCGCTGTACCCAAGCGTCGGGATCGTCCTTCCAGTTCCGCAGCAGATCGATAAGAGCTGATGGCGAGAGGTCGCTGCGAGTGAGGGCCTCAACGAGAGCCTCCCGAAGCTCCGGGGGAAGGTAGCCAAGCTGAGATAGAGCCGAGTCCATCATCTTGCTGGCAGTGTCGTTGACCCTCGATCCATATGTTCGGATTATCGCAGGGGGAACTGGATCGTGAATACCGGAGAAATTGTTCCGCGGATGCATCAGCGCACGCTGGGCAAACTCGATCACCGCCGGATGATCCGGCCACGCAGCGATGACTGACCCAACGTGCCAAGTGAGGCTCCGAGTCCCGACAGCCGAGCATAGCGTCGCCAATTCGTCGGCATCGTACGCGGCGATAAGGGCAGCTACGGAAGGATCTTCACGACGGGCGTTGAAGTCGATCCAAGCGTCGGCGACCGCCATCGCTACCAGCACTTTGGGCTCGCCGTCGTGATGGTCCGTGGCTTGGGCGCGCAGAAGTCCAACAAGGATCTCAAACCCCTGCTCATCTCCAAGTGCGTCGCACGCCAACGATGCCAGCGCTGGAGCTGATTCCGAAGCGTGTAAGCGCTGGTCGAAGGCTTCGCGGACTCGAGGGTGCTCACGGAAGCGTTCCAGCAGCGCCCGCCCGACTCGCGCAGGGCGGTAGTCGTCCAACCCCGCTAAGAGCACGTCGAGGGCGACATCATCGGGGACCACCGCTGACAAAGAGATAGCTCCCGCGCTAAGCGTGGGGCTCGGGCTCGTCGCTTCTTCCCTTATTGTCGGCACGACCCTTTCGGCAAAGGCTGGATCTGCGCGCCACACATCCGGGATAAGGGCCAAATTGTGAAGGATCAGGCCCCGACGCTCAGGATGCGCAAGTTCATCGGCGACCCAATCCTTAACCGCCACATCGTCGCTGAAGGTTGTGCACGCGAGGAGCCATGCCAGGCTGCGGTCCCCGCCATTCGATCCGTTGTTCGCGAGCGTCTCAAGCACGAACGTGGCCGCAGTAGGTCTCTTGGAGAGCACCTCTTGCACGAAGGGCACCGCGAGGTCTCTCCAGTGGCCCGCCGGGCGACCACCTTCCAGCCGCAACATCTCCTCGAACCAAGCGACCTCAACCTCCGAAAGGTCGACGGCTGGAGCCCCGGGTTCGCGCGACTCATCCAGGAGATGTAGAGCGCATACGCGAAGCTCGGGTACGACTTGCTCTCGCGCCCAGCCGATGAGTTCTGGCAGGGCCGCCCAGTCTGGCCAACCAGTTCCTAGAGACAGCAGAGCGTAGGCCTGATCGTTGGCACTCCCACCTATTCGCACTCGTTCTTCTACACTCGCTGCAACGACCGAGTTACCTGCGTAGCGGACCGCTATCGCGTGGGCGGCATTAAGTTGGACGTCTTCATCGTCGTGCCCCAACCCCCACATCAACACCGGCAACACGCCGTCTTCTGCAACGTCGTTGTCCCTCAACATCCAGATCGCTGAAGCAGGTTCAGGGTGCGAGGCGCTCAACCAGCGTTCAAATGTTCCCAATAGGACCGGTCGCAGTGCCGCATGAATCGTGCTTCCCACGAGAGCATTGATCAGAGCGATCCTATGGTCGGAATCAGGGTGATCGGCTACCCGCTCCGTTATCTCTGCCACCCACAGCGCTTGCTTGGATGGTGTTATCGCCACGTCCGCGGCGATCGCCGAAGCGATGAGCTCATATTTGTCCGTCGCTGCGACTGCAGGATCCTCCATCAGCTTGGTGAGAAGCGAGGTATTGATGTAAGCGTTAACCTGGGCGCTCAGTCCGGCCAGCAGTGCGTCCCGCCAGCTCGGGTCACTCGCGCGGCTCCGTAGATTGGACTCGAAAACCGCGGGGTCCAGCGTCGCCAGGTGTTCGCCAGCCAACTGATCGAGCAGCACCCGGTGAAGGAATCCGACCATCCCTATGCCTTGTGGGACAAGTAGGCCGTATTCGTCCTCAGCTTGGGCTAGTACCGCGGTAGCGACCCGCGCAGCCTCGTTAGCGGGATACGCGAGCCCCTCAGCACGACGGAGCTCGCTACGGAACCGACGTTCCATATCCAGGCGGGATGCAATAGAGGACCCGCCATCAACTCGGGACTGATAGGCGACGCCACGCAGGACGGCGAGCATCTCGGCGGTCGAGAACTCAGATCCTGCTGCGGTCGACGCTCGACGCCGCATCTGCGGATGCCTCTCAACAAGAAGCTGCACAATCGCGGAGAACATCCTAAACCGATGCGGTGGCAGCGATTCGCCTCGCCACGTTCTGGCGAGGACACTGAGGAACAGAGGTGTACGAAGCAGCGGGTTTAGCGCGGGCACACGGCCAAGCTCCGCAAGGAACGTCCCCGCGTGGGAAGCCGCGGCGCCTTCAACGCCGAAACTCTCCGACTCAGTTAAGGCTCGATGCACCAGGTCCAGCTGTTGGGCATCGGTTAGCGGTGCCAGCATCGCCTTCTCCCAAGGAGTGACCCAATTTAGCTTCTCCAGCGCGAACGGTCGAGCGGTCAGGATCGCGCCGATCTCTCGTTGCGATACGAAAGACTCGATGAGCCCGAGGGCATACTCGGCAGAGGGCGCATCGCTCCACTCGTCGATCCCGTCCACGAGGAGCAACGCACGCTCGTCATCCAGCGCGAGTTGCGCGAGACTCCAGGAACTGCCGCCTCCTTGTTGCGAAACCCAAGCCTCAAGTGCCGAGACCACTGAGTTCGTCGTAGATCCTTCGAGATGACGGCACAGGAAGCCAAAAGGTAACCACAAGGGCAGGTCGCCACCGTGGGATCGCTGGAGCGCCGCTGACTGCGGGCTTGAGGCCAAGATGTCCATTGCTGCAAACATCAGAAAGCTTGACTTTCCGGAGCCCGGGGCGCCAATAAGCAGCCTTCTTTTCTCCGTCTGGGCCCACTCGTCAACAGGAGTCCGTGGGCCCCCTTCCTCAGTGGGACGCTTTTGCATCTTCCTGGCCGGCCGAGGCGTGAAGCGCCGAGACAATCGAGACGACCGGGCGAACTCTTGCTCTGGCTCGGCCGGTGAATAGTCGGGAGCGCCCTGCGATACCCTTCGGTCGCGCTCTTCCGGCGACTCGAAGAAGGCATGCGATCGCTCGGCGAGAGGTTTGGTGTCCAAGAGAACAAAAGACAGACCCCCGCTGTGCGCTCCCGTTACCGTAGCCGAGGCCCCGAGCGAACTGAACGCCGCTCGATACAGGTTCCCAAGCGCCGTCCGGGCAGCTCTAGCCTGCTCGGGAGGAATCCGTCGACGTAGACGCTCCAGTGCGTCTGCGCCACAAAACTCGCCCACCCAGGAACGACCAAAAAAATCGTCCACTAGGCGGGGCTGATCGCGGAGGAGTTCGGAGACTTGCTCCTGGCCCCACGGAACTAGTTTGACTCCGCGTGCAGAGAGGCGCGCTTCGGCTTCCCGAATTGCTGCGTCAATTGTCACGCTCCGCAGGGCATGACTCGTCGCGTAATAGAACGTAGCGCAGCGGTCAACCCACTCTCCATCAAGGAAATCGTCGACAGCGCTTGCTATCGACGACGGCGAGAGTCGTTTTACCCGCCGCGACTGCAATGCCACGTACGTCCTTTCGACGGCCCTAGAGCCGCCGAGCTTCGGAGAAGTCCGGGCATACACGTCGATTCCGCCTTGGCTCTGCCCCGACATCCCGAAAAGAGTCGCCTGCTCAATGTGAGCTTGCGTCTCTAGAAGACGAGCGAACAAGCGCTCGGTATCTTCCCAGCTGAGATCAGCGATCGGGAGAAGGGGAGCCTTCGGCCGCACGGGCGGGTCGGGCCACGGTCCCTCCGGAGTAGACCACAGCTCTGCGGGAACGTTGCTTCGACTCACAACCACATCCCTATTCTGTCGTGCTCGTGTGCTCGCCCGCGAAAACGCTGCTAGTCCGACTACTCAGAACCTTGATCTTCCGACCTAGCGAGACCAACAACACATTTCAATCTAGTGAATGTTGGCTCCGCCGGATACGACGACCGTGCCGGAGGCTGCGAGCTCGCCGGCGAAGTCACCGGCGAGCATCTCTCCATAACCGCTGGCCGCCCTCGCGCCCACGATCGCGACTCGGCTCGGAGCCGTGAGCAGCGCCGGGTCTCCGCGAACCCAGAGCACTGTCGGCGCATGCACCCCGAGGTCGTCGAGAGATCTCGGCCAGAGGTCGTCCCCCGGCAGAAGCAGCCGAGCGCCGACCTCGGCTGCTGCACGGATCGCATCGAGAACGCTGCGCGCATCCGCGCGGACCATCCACCTGGCTCGTCCCTCGGCGAGAGTCCGTTCACTGACCTCCGAACTCGCCACGGCCCCTCCGCCGATCGCCAGCCCCAGTGATGCCACTGCGCCCCGCTCCGCGATGAGCGCTCCGGCGACTCCGTCCCCCGGCTCGGTGAGGACTGACCACGACACTCGTGCCAGCGCCTCGTCCAGGTCATCGACTGGTCGCACCTGTCGCAGCGATCGCCGCACCGCCGCATCGCCTCTGAGAGACTCGATCACGATAGGTACCCCCTCTTCAAGAACAGTGCCCGTCCTATTTCTTCCCGACCTGGACTGTCGACCTCGGCGAGGTCCGCCATGGTCCAAGCCAGCCGCAGAACCCTGTCATAGCCGCGAAGAGTGAGAGCTCCCCGCTCGAGAGCCCTGTCCAGTGGCGCCCTTGCCTCTGCGGCGATTCGCAGATCGAGTTGCCTCAATCGGGCGCCCGGAACTTCGCTGTTGCGGCCCCACGGTGTCCCCCGCCACCGCGAGACCGCCCGCTCACGCGCCTGCATGACTCTCGCTCGAGCTCGCTCGCTCGTCACCTCCGTACGGTCGCCGATCATGGCCCGAGCAGCAGATACGCGCGAGACATGCAGCTCGATATCGACCCGGTCGCGAAGCGGACCGGAGAGTCGGGTCGAGTATCTCCGGATCGCCAACGACGGGCAGGTGCATTCCGCACCGCGCACCCCGTAGTTGCCGCACGGGCACGGATTGAGCGCCATGACCAGTTGGAAGCGTGCGGGGAACTGTGCGGTGACGCCCGATCGACTCACCTCGATGACGCCGGACTCGAGCGGCTGCCGCAGTGCGTCGAGCGCCACTCTCGAGAATTCCGCTGCTTCGTCGAGGAAGAGCACACCCCGGTGCGCGCGAGAGATGGCGCCAGGACGAACAGACCTCGTGCCGCCTCCGACGAGCGCCGCAACCGAGGCGCTGTGGTGAGGCGACTCCATCGGCGGCGTGGCGTCGAGAGCTCGCACAGCGTCGCCGGTGAGTGAGCGGATCGAGGCCACTTCGAGAGCCTCGTGGTCGGAGAGACTCGGAAGTATGCCGGGGAGCCGACGCGCGAGCATGGTCTTACCTGCGCCTGGCGGGCCGCTGAGCAGCATGTGATGGCCTCCTGCTGCCGCGACGATCAGAGCCTCGACCGCCTCGTCCTGGCCGACGACGTCCGCGAGGTCCAGCCTCTCGCGATGCTCCGGCGCGAGTGTCGCCGAGGCGACCGGATCGGCATCGAGCACGTCGATCTCTGCGCCGTGCCAGACGGCGACCTGCGAAAGACTCGCTGCTGCGCGAACCTCGATTCCGGGCACCAGCCTCGCCTCCGCCTCGTTGCCCCACGGCACGATCACGGTGTCGAACCCCGCACGCGCAGCGGCGAAGACGGACGGGAGCACCCCGGGCACGGGACGGAGCCGGCCGTCGAGTCCGAGTTCGCCGAGATGCACCGTTCCCGCGATGGACCGCGTCGACAGCGCTCCCCCAGCCGCGAGAGCGGCGACCGCGATGCTCAGGTCGAAACCGGCTCCCTGCTTGGGGAGGCTGGCGGGCGAGAGGTTGACCGTGAGCCGGCGGCGCGGAAGATCGAGTTGCGTGTTCTTGCAGGCGTTGTGAACCCGCTGAACCGCCTCGCCGAGCGCTTTGTCCGGCAGGCCGATGATCTTGAAGTCGGGGGTCTGGTTCGAGATGTCGGCTTCGACCTCGACCATGTGCCCGTCGACCCCGGTGAGCGCGACCGCCCACGTGCGGGCCGTCTTCACGACACGTCCACGAGATGTTCGAGGGTGCTGTGCTGCGGGTCGGCTCCGATGATCCCGATCGCCTCGATCCGGATCACGAGGCCGACCGCCTGTACGGGATGGTCGGCCGCCCACGCATGAGCCAATCGCCACAGTCGTCGGATCTTGCGGGAATCCACGGCCTCGAACGGGTGTCCGTGGGAGATCGTCCGTCGTGTCTTGACCTCGACGATGGCGAGGTGGTGACCGCGACAGGCGACGATGTCGATCTCGCCCTGCGCACATCGCCAGTTGCGGTCGAGGACCACATATCCGATGCCGGTCAGATACCGAACCGCATGTTCTTCGCCGGATCTACCGAGCTCGTCTTTCGCTGCCATGAAGACAGCCTGTCGATCGGGATCGACGACCGCGCTTCAGGAGTGGGAACGTTGCGGAGTGCGGGGACAGCCCATCAGAAAGCCGGACTGTGCAGAAGTGGTCACTCCCCGTCGAGCGACAGCTCCTGGGGCAGCTCGAACTCGCGGCGCTGAAGCTCTTCGACGTTGACGTCCTTGAACGTCAGCACGCGCACAGCCTTCACGAAGCGGTCGGCACGATAGATGTCCCACACCCAGACGTCACTCATCGAGATCTCGAAGTAGAAGTCGTGCTCGGTGTCACGACGCACGACGTTCACCTCGTTGGCGAGGTAGAACCGGCGTTCCGTCTCGACAACGTACTGGAACTGCGCGACGACATCGCGGTATTCGCGGAACAGCGCCAGCTCGAGCTCGCGGTCGTAGTCGTCGAAGGCTTCCTCATCCATGATCACTCCATCCTAGAGTCGGCGACGCGTCGATGACGCACGCAGGCTCAGAACAGAGTCGGGACATCCGCGATCGCCCAGGATGATCGGTGGTGTGGAGAGAGCCCGAGGCTGCGGATCGCATCGCGATGCTCGAGGCTCGCGTATCCCTTGTTCCGGTCCCACTGGTACGCGGGATGACCCTCGTGGAGCTCCGCCATGTAGGTGTCCCTCGCCACTTTCGCGATCACCGATGCCGCCGAGACCGATGCGCAGTCGCGGTCGCCCTTGACGACCGGTCGCACCCGTAGAGGCACCGGATGCACCCGCGAGACATAGTCGTGGTTGCCGTCGAGGAGCACCAGAGCCCCGTCGAGGCGAACTCCCGAATCGACGACGCTCTGCACGGCGCGCGACGCCGCAAGACCGAGCGCTCGCATGATGCCCACCTCGTCGACCTCGGCCGCGCTGGCCCAACCGACTCCAGAAGCCTGCACCCATGCCGCGGCTCGCGCAGCGACATCGGGCCGACGCCGCTCGGTGACCAGCTTCGAATCCCGAAGCCCTTCGGGAACGCGGCGGCGCGCCCCTGCCGCATCCATCACGGCAGCTCCTACCGCCACCGGCCCGGCAAGCGCACCGCGTCCGACCTCATCGAGGGAGATGATCAGATCGCACTCGCTCAGCAGCCTGCGCTCCAGAGTGAGCTTCGGAGCGACGACGGTCATTCCGGATCCGGGACGCCGATGAAGCTGTCATGGTGGCCGTCGATCGTGCCCAGACGGTCGAAGGGCCACGTGGTGAAGAACGCCTTGCCCACGACGTTCTCGATCGGGACGAAGCCGCCGCTCGGAAGATCCTGATGCGCCCGCGAGTCGCGCGAGCGATCGCGGTTGTCTCCGAGGAGCCACAGCGACCCATCCGGCACGACCACGTCGAACGGATCGTTCGACGCTGCAGTGTCGCCGTCTGGCAGGTTGAGGTAGCTGAGCTCGTCGATGGGCGCTCCGTTGACCGTGATCTGTCCGAGCGCGTTGCAGCAGACGACGTGGTCACCCGGGAGACCGATCACACGCTTGACGAGGTGATCCTGCGAATCCGTGGCCGAGATCCCGACGACGTTGAGCATCCAGTCGAAAGCCTCGACGAGAGGGGGCTGCGCAGGAGTCTGCGGCTGGCCGTCGAGCCACCCGCCCGGGTCCTTGAAGACCACGACGTCGCCGCGTTCGTAGGCGGTCCACCGCGGCGTCAGCTCGTCCACGAGGATCCGATCGTTGACCAGGAGAGTTCGTTCCATCGACGCGGACGGGATGTAGAAGGAGCGGACGATGAAGGTCTTGACGACGAAGGAGACGAGCGCCGCGATGACGACGATCACGAGGACGTCGCGCAGGAACACGAGGAACCCACGACGCCGCTTCGTCGGTCGAGCGGACGCGGCGGCGGAGTCAGTCGTCATGGGGTTTCCTTCACAGTCTCGCACCGCACGGAGACGGCAGTATCAAGGGTCGCACACCCCGGGGAGAACACAGCACCCCGGGACATCGTGTCCCGGGGTGCTGTGGAGAGCCTGCGCGTCAGTTGTCGCGCTTCTCCTTGATCTTGGCCTTCTTGCCCCGCAGCTGACGGAGGTAGTAGAGCTTCGCGCGACGCACGTCACCGCGGGTGACGACCTCGATGTGGTCGATCACCGGGGAGTGCACCGGGAACGTACGCTCGACGCCCACCTGGAAGCTGATCTTGCGAACGGTGAAGGTCTCGCGCAC